>FLNW01002322.1_pt1 | contig 14554 bp, 8 predicted proteins | sample 1140371 | NCBI WGS metagenome assembly FLNW01 (sample SAMEA3878170, study PRJEB12797) | bioreactor metagenome | biome: Moose rumen | place: Sweden | collected 2011-10
ATATTCCGATGGATTAGGGTCAAAACAATGTATCCTGTCGATAGCCGGCAGGGTGAAGAAACCTGTAACGATGTCGAGGTTTCCGTTTTTTGTATATTTTTCGATAAAGTCCCAAACGGTAACAATATCGTATTTTTTATTCAGTTTTTGCTTATTGTCGATTATCATAATATTTGGGGTTGTCAAATTTCAATGCCCAAATTTAATAAAAAAAAGATTACGGCGGATGTTTTTAAGAAATTGTTTAAAAATTGAACTTACATTATTGATTTTTAAAACATTACACTACATCTTGCCTTAAAAGAATCTTAACCGAACTTTAACATTCCGTTGAAAGATCTGAGCATTCGTCAAAAGAAATTTGCGCATCGCCACAAGGGTGTTCAAAAAAATTCTTCCAAATCAATTAACCAGCCCCTTAATCTTCTCTGTCTCGCCAGCCAAAATTAGGGTGTCGCCTTCGTTGAGGACCACATTTGCGGCGGGGTTCATGGTAGTAACGCCGTTGTGTTCGATGCCGAGGACTACGCACTGCGCCCGCTCGCCAAGACGCGAATCGGCAAGGGTCTGACCGCAAAATGGCATCTCTGGCGATACCTGCAACTGTTCGAGCGAAAATGTTGCCACGCGCCCCGAATGTTGTTGCTCCTTGCCCGAAACCACCGACGTGGCGAGTTCCTGTCCAAAACGCTTGATTTGCTCGTCGCTGCCTGCCACCACAATGCGGTCGTGAGGATAAAGACGCTCCCTGCCGCCGGGCGCATTGATATTGACACCGCCGCGAACAATCCTCACGATGTTGACTCCACACGAACGACGTACATCCAGATTCATAAGTTGATGACCGCAATAGAGCGACTGTGGGTCGAGGTCAAAATCTGCCAAATGCAGGTCGTAATTAAGGAATTTGTCCTCCACCTCGCGCCTTACAGAACGATTTTCCTCTTGTTCGCGCTCACGGGCAGAAAGATTGTCGATAAAACGCTTCTCTATGTCAGACGATTGCTTGTGAATCTTGCTCGAAAGTGTTATCACCACAACAATCGCCACCGCCGCCACAATCAACAAGCCAAGCGTGAGATTGAAATAACGTCCGATGCAACCAATTATAAACATCATAACCAGCACATTACGGGCAACATTGAGGGCAATAAGCCCAGCGCGTTTGTAAGTGCTGTCTTGACGGAGTTGCTGCGCTTCGGGAGCGTTTTTGTGCGCCGAAATTATTTTGTAGAGGAACGGCGACAGCAAGAGCAACAATCCGCTCAACGCCACAAGACGCGAAACCCATTCCAAATTTTCGGGCAATACAGCCGACATTGCGCCCACAATCCAGCCCGAAAGAAATTGTTGGTAAAGCATTATCACAAAACCACTTACGATACCATAGACAGCCACCGAGATTCCTACTTTTTTGAGCAGTTGACGCATGATACCTTGCTGTACGACAGTGGTTTTGCCTTGCTGAAGTTTTCCCAAAAGTGTGAAAAATTTCTTTGGCAACACCTTTTCTAATAGTCCGTATGCAGGCTGGGCAAGACGGATTGTGTAAGGAGTTAAGAACGTGGTAATTACCGACACAGCCACAACCACGGGATAAAGGAATTTTTCGGTAACGCCAATCGACTCGCCAAACTGCGCAATGATAAAGGCAAATTCGCCCACCTGAGTAAGCGCAAACGCCGATTGCATGGCGATTTTCATCGGTTGACCAGACAGCGTGATGCCGAGCGTCGCAAAAATTATCTGTCCAAAAATCACCGTCAAGGTAATAATCAAAATCGGCAACCAATATTCAGCCAAAGTTGCTGGGGCAATCATCATGCCCACCGACACAAAAAATATCGCGCCAAAAAGGTTTTTGATGGGCGACATGAGTTTTTCGATGCGCTCACATTCAACGGTTTCAGACAAAATGGAACCCATCACAAACGCACCCAAAGCCTCGCTGAATCCAGCCATTTTTGCCACCAAAACCATTCCGAGGCAAAGTCCGAGCGCAACGATGGTCATGGTTTCGTCGTTGAGATGTTCGCGGCATTTGCGCAATAGGCTCGGTATCAACGTGATACCAGCCACAAACCACAAAATCAAATAAGCCATCAGTTTGCCTACTTGTGCCAACATCTCCACGCCGTCAAACTGTTGATTGACAGCAATTGACGCCAACAGCACCATCAAAACCACGGCAAACAAATCTTCCACGACAAGGATTCCAAAACATATCTCGGCAAACTTGTGTTGACGCAATCCGAGGTCGTCCAACGCCTTGAAAACTATGGTTGTTGACGACATACACAACATTCCGCCCAAAAATAACGAGTTCATCTCGCTCCAGCCCATCATCCTGCCGAGCATAAAGCCGCTGCCCATCATTCCGACGACGATTGTCAGGCAACCGATAAAGGCGGTAGAACCCATTTTCAAGAGTTTTTTGAACGAAAATTCCAATCCGAGGGTAAACAGCAGGAAAATAACGCCGACTTGTCCCCAAGCCTCAGCGTTTTCTACATTGACCCATTCGCTGCCGCAGACATACGGACCGGCGAGGATTCCTGCAACGATATATCCCAAAACCACAGGCTGTTTGAGCCATTTGCACAAAAGACTGATGGCACCCGCCACCAACATTATAATTCCTAAATCGTGAAGCATTTTTGTTAAGTTTTTATGCCGCAAAGGTAAGTTTTTTGGGCGGGAAATGCAAGGGGGAAAGAAGGTACAATTTTCACTTTACTGAATGTTTATTGATGTTTTGTTTATTTGTTTAAACCATTAACACTTCGATTAGTTTGCTTCGCAATCGTTTGCACAATTTTACAAGTCGATTTTGTATTATTTTAGTGCAAAAAAATATTATAAAAAACTATATTTGCCGTTGTAATTGATTTCTAACCATAAAATTTACGATACAATGAAAGCAAAATTATTAATATCATCTTTGTTGCTGTGTGCTGTGGCGACGCAAGCGCAAAATCTCAAATCGCCAGACGGAAGGCTTGAATGTTCTTATGGCGTGGATAATGGTAAACCATATTATATGCTCAAAAAAGACGGCAAAACAATTATAGAAAAATCTTATTTAGGCTTTGTGTTAACGCCATACGCGGTTCAGCCATACACGTTTAAAAATACAGTTGATAATTCTGATATTGATTTTTATAGCAATTTTGAACAGGGGACGGTAAAAAAAACATCGTTTAGCGAAACATGGCAGCCTGTTTGGGGTGAAGAAAGCGAAATTTCAAATTCTTATAACGAATCGAAAGTTGAATTTACGCAAAAAAACACATCAAAAAAGTTTGATGTAAGTTTTAGACTTTTTAACGATGGTCTTGGTTTTCGTTACGAATTTCCCGAACAGCAAAAACTTCCGCATTTTGTTATTAAACAAGAATTAACAGAATTTAAAACCGCTGACGATAATACATCTTGGTGGATTCCCGGCGATTATGATAGCCAAGAATATCAATATGCAGAATGTAAATTGAGCGAAATAAAAGCAAATTTTTACAAAAATGTTCGCGATAATGCTTCTCAAACATTTTTTTCAGAAACAGGTGTGCAAACTCCATTTTTGATGAAAACCCCAGCAGGAAAATTTATTCTAATTCACGAAGCGGCTCTTGTTGATTATTCGTGTATGCACCTTGAATATGACCCAATTGGAAAAAAATTGGTTTCGCACCTAACGCCCGACGCAAAAGGAAATGCTTGCTACATGCAAACTCCATGCAAAACACCATGGCGAACCATTACCGTTGTCGAAAATGCAAAGGAACTACTTGCATCGCGCATTACGCTTAATCTAAACGAACCTTGTGCGTATAGCGATGTAAGTTGGATTAAACCTGTTAAATATGTTGGCGTTTGGTGGGAAATGATAACCAACAAAAGCACGTGGAGTTACACAGATGAATTTCCAAACGTAAAGATAGATGAAACTGATTATAAAAATGCAAAGCCCAATGGAAAACATGGCGCAACCAACCAAAATGTAAAAAAATACATCGACTTCGCAGCCGACAATGGTTTTGATGCCGTATTGGTAGAAGGGTGGAATATTGGTTGGGAAGATTGGTTTGGTTATTCAAAAGACAAGGTTTTCGATTTTGTTACTCCATACCCTGATTTTGATGTTAAAATGCTTAACGATTATGCTCATTCAAAAGGCGTTAAACTAATCATGCATCACGAAACTTCGTCATCGGTGCGTAATTATGAACGTTGCATGGACACGGCATTTAGATTTATGAAACATTATGGCTACGATGCAGTAAAAACAGGTTATGTTGGAAACATTGTACCCCGAGGTGAGCATCATTATGGACAATGGCTTGTAAATCATTATCTTTACAATATAAAAAAGGCAGCTGAATATAAAATTTGTGTCAACGCACACGAAGCCGTGCGTCCAACAGGTCTATGTCGCACATATCCAAATTTAATTGGTAATGAGTCGGCTGCTGGAACAGAATACGAAAGTTTCGGAGGCAATAATCCCGAACATACATGCATACTTCCATTTACACGCCTTGTTGGTGGACCAATGGATTATACTCCGGGAATTTTTGAGATGGATCTAACAAAACTAAATCCCGACAACCATTCGCATGTTAATAGTACATTGGCAGGGCAACTTGCTCTTTATGTAACCATGTATTCACCGTTACAAATGGCTGCAGATTTAGTTGAAAATTATCAACGTTTTCCTGATGCGTTCAAATTTATTAAGGATGTTGCAATTGATTGGCAAAAATCGGTTTATCTTGAAGCCGAACCAATGAGGTATATAACCATTGCGCGTAAGGCTAAAAATTCTGATAATTGGTTTGTTGGAGGAAAAACTGGGTTAGAAAGCCGTACAAGCACTATAAAACTCGATTTTCTTGATCCTGACAAGCAGTATGTAGCAACAATTTATTCTGATGCGCTCAATGCTGATTATAAAAACAATCCCCAAGCATACACCATTGTTTCGGGAATAACCAACTCTAAGGCTGTGCTTTCAATTAAAACTGTTGCTGGTGGAGGATATGCTATAAGTTTTGTTCCTGCAACGGCTAAGGATTTAAAATCTCTTAAAAAGTTAAAATAGTTATTTTTGAAATTTTTCAATAGGGGAGTTCTAAAAATTAGATTTTTCAAGGTGTATGAAATCGAAAAAGCGTAGTTTACTGATTGTAAATGAGCACTTTGAGATTGAAATACAACGCAGAAAAAACAATTTTTAGAACCCTCGAATGTATTGTTCCCCATGCACAAAAAAAAGGTGTATGGGGATTTTTTTAGACGATATTAATGTTAAAGCCATCGTAGAAAATGTAGTGTTTAAAAATGTTAAAGCGTACGCAAGTCAATTGAAATATTGCTTTTTTTTATTATTTTTGCCGCCAAACAAAAATTAAAACGATGTATAAAAAAATATTGATTATTTCGTTGTTCGCTTTGTTCGTTGTTTCTGGTTGCAAAAAAGATTCACAGTTGGACGAAGATTGCGAAAAAATTGAGGATTATTTGTCGGAAAACGGCGACAAAGACTTTTTGTTTTACCGCGACAACTCAATGTTTAGACATAGGTCGGAAAATGATTCCGATTTTGAGCAAACAATGCCAGCCATTGAAAAATACAACAATACTTATTGTCGCATGATAAAAGAGGGCGACGGAGAACAGTTTGTGGCAGGAGATTCTATTGCAATACTTTATCGTACGGCATTGCTTTCAAACCCAGATAAAGCCATTGATTCGTGTCTTGTAAAAGCTTTTGAAGCCTTTACCGAAACCACGGTAAGTGGTAGCGGAAGTTTGTTGGCTGGTGTGCAATATGGACTCACAACAATGAAAGTGGGAGGAAAGTCGGTATTTTACATACCATCGTCGCTTGCTTATGGAAGCGAATCTATTGGTGGAGAAACATACGCAAACCTTGTGTTTTATTGTGAGTTATTGGCTATTATCCATAAAAAATAATGCCAAAAGTAGAGATAATTCCTGCACCAGGGCTTATACAAAATGTTCCTGAAGGCAAAACTGCTGTATTGATTGATGTTGTTCGTTTTACATCATCAATGATTACTGCTCTTTGCAACGGTGCAAAATGTGTTGAAACATTCGACAATATCCAAACACCGTTGGAACTTAAAAAACAAGGTTGGTTGGCAGCAGGAGAGCGCGAAGGAATAAAAATTGATGGTTATGATTATTCTAATTCACCGTTAGATTTTTCATCAGCAAACGTTGCTGGGAAAAAAATTGCTTTTACAACCACAAACGGAACTTATACTCGTAGTCGTCTAACGGGTTACGAAAATATTTACGCGGGTGGGTTTGTAAACATTTCAGCGGTGGAACAACGTCTTTTGAACGAAAATCAAGATGTAGTTTTGGTTTGCAGCGGACGAAAAAGACAAACAGCCATTGAAGATACTCTTTTTGCAGCATTTTTGGCAAAACGGTTGGTTGAAAAAGGCAATTTTACATATTTTAGCGACAATGTAGTGTCAAGCCTTTTGCTGTGTAGCATGGCAGAAAATGATATTAAGCAGTTTGCAGTAGATAAATCGCCATTTTTAAAACATGCTTATAGTAGTTTTATTGGCAAAGACATAGACTTTGTATTTACAAACGATATTTTCAATTTTGTACCGGAGGAAATTTCTCCGTGTAGATTTGTTATAAAAAATGAAAGGAAAAGTAGTGGTGGGCTTGTCGGGAGGCGTTGATAGTGCAGTTGCCGCCTATTTGCTAAAACAGCAAGGATACGAAGTGCATGCCCTATTTATGATTAACTGGAAAAATAGTAGCGTTACGCTTTCGGGCGATTGCGCATGGGAAGAAGACCAAATAATGGCGCAAATGGTGGCAAAACAAATAGGAATACCTTTGCACATTGTTGATAGTAGTGCCCGTTACATGGAGCATGTGGTAAATTATATGTTTAATGAATATGAACATGGTCGCACGCCTAATCCAGATGTAATGTGCAATAGGGAAATAAAATTTGAAATTTTTAATCGTCATGCACAAGAATTAGGAGCCGATTTTGTTGCCACGGGGCATTATTGTCGTAGGCAAGAGATTGTAGGAGAGGATGGTAAAACTTATTCTCGATTGCTTGCTGGTTCTGATCCTAACAAAGACCAAAGTTATTTCTTGTGTCAAATGAGCCAAGAGCAGTTAAAAAATGTGCTTTTCCCAATTGGAGATATTATAAAACCAGAGGTTAGACGCATTGCAGCTCAAGCTAATCTCGCCTGTGCTGAACGTAAAGACAGCCAAGGAATTTGTTTTGTTGGTAAAGTGGATTTGCCAGTATTTTTACAACAAAAACTCAAAGCCAAAGATGGTGATATTGTTCAACTAACCGATGATGCTTTTGTTTATCGTCTTAGAAACGATAATCCCAAAGACCTTGTTGCGCTTTCTAAACCATATGTTTACACGCCCGACGATGGGTTTATTATTGGTAGGCATATTGGAGCTCAATATTATACCATAGGACAACGTAAAGGTCTTAACATAGGTGGACACAAATTGCCACTTTTTGTTGTTGCAACCGATGTAGAAAAAAATGTTGTGTATGTTGGTGAGGGAGAAAATCATCCTGGATTGTATCGTAAAGCTTTATTTATTTCTAACGATGAAATACATCATGTACGTCCTGACCTTGCCCTTGAAAATGACCAATCAAAACGATGCAAGGTAAGGATTCGTTATCGTCAACCCATGCAAGACGCTATACTTTTTAAGAAATCAGAAGGATTGTACATAAAATTTGACGTTCCGCAAAAAAGTATAACGGCTGGGCAATTTGCCGCTTGGTATGATGGTGATGAACTTATTGGTAGTGGAACTATTGCAGGGTAATGAAACATTTGTTTTTGGGTGTTTATATATAACGGGGGTTCTAAAAATTGCTTTTTTCTGCGTTGTATTTCTATCTCAAAATGCTCATTTACAATCAGTAAACTGCACTTTTTCTATTTCATACGCTTTGAAAAATCTAATTTTTAGAACTCCCCTATAAATTTTAACAAAAAAATCTTAAAAATACCCGAAACCTTAATAAATATTAATTTGTTGAAAAAGAATAAGTTAGTTTTATTTTTTATGCAAAAACCCTTGGTTTTTCATCTTTAAAGTTAAAAAACATGCAAATAATGTTAAGCCTTGTTAAGCATACTTGCATTATAAAAAAAACGCTTTTATATTTGCATCAACAAAACAAAAACATATAAACTGTTAATTTAAAGATGCAGAAAATGAAAACGAATATTAACTTAAAAAATGCGGCAATTGTTTTTGCCTTGGGACTTACAGGGGCTGCCGCTGGTTACACAATAGCTGCAAAGACTATCAACAACGAAAAAACAGTGGTTGTTAAAGAAACTTCTGTTTCTAATCCTACATCTTATTCTACCGTGCGTTTTGCTGGTGCAGAAGATACCGATTTTACAACAGCTGCTGAAGGTGCAATTGATGGTGTGGTACACGTAAAAACCAAGTATATTCAAGAAACAGAATACGACAACCCATTTTACCAATTTTTCTTTGGTATGCCACAGCAACAAGTTCAGCCAGCGCAAGCTTCTGGTTCGGGGGTAATTATCAGCAAAGACGGATACATTGTTACCAATAATCATGTGGTAGAAAACTCAACATCAATAGAAGTTGTTCTTAACGATAGACGTAGTTATGATGCAAAACTTATTGGTCGCGACCCTCAAACCGACCTCGCATTGCTAAAAATAGATGCCGACAACCTAACGGTTATTCCATTTGGAAATAGCGACAACCTTAAAATAGGGGAGTGGGTAATAGCAATAGGAAACCCATTTAACCTTACATCAACAGTTACCGCTGGCATTGTAAGTGCAAAAGCGCGTAATATCAATATTCTTGACCATCAGTCGGGAGCTATTGAATCGTTTATTCAAACCGATGCTGCTGTGAATCCTGGTAATTCTGGTGGTGCACTTATCAACAAAGCTGGACAACTTGTTGGCATAAATACTGCTATTGCTTCTCAAACAGGTAATTTTGCTGGTTATGCATTTGCGGTGCCAGTGAGCATTGTTCAAAAAGTAATTGCCGACCTCATGGAATATGGCACAGTACAACGCGCTTTGTTGGGAATACACATCACTGACGTTACGGCTGACGAAGCTAAGCAAAATAATCTTGACAAAATTAGAGGTATTCATGTTCAAGATGTAATGGAAGGTGGTGCTGCCGATAATGCAGGACTTAAAGATGGCGACATAATTTTATCTATTGGTGGCAAAAATACCAATACCATTGCAGAACTTCAAGAGGCTATAGCAAGATTTCGTCCTGGCGATAAAACACAACTCGGATATGTTCGCAATGGTAAGGAAAATACAGTTGAAATTACTTTTTCCGACAATAAAGTAGCAGAATCATCGGCAAAGAGCCGTGAAATGCTTGAGATGCTTGGTGCATCGTTTGAAGAGCTTCAAGCGTCAGATTTAAAAAAATATGGACTTAAAAATGGTGTACAAGTTAAATCGGTAAAATCAGGAAAATTTATGCGTGCTGGTATTGGCGAAGATTTTATTATAACAGAAATTAATGGTCAAAAAATATCGAAAATTTCTGATATAGAACAAGCAATAAACGCATCGCGCGGTGGCGTATATATCGAGGGACAATATCCCAATGGAAAGGCTGGATACTATGCTTTTGGTATAAAATAAATAAGATTTGGCTACATATAGATGTTAAGGGAAGTCTTTTTGGATTTCCCTTTTTTATAATTTAGTTTTACATTAAATAAAAAAATCTATAAAAATGGCTCGAAAATATTTGATAAAAACTACCTCGTAATTGATATTTCACCAAATCTGCGAATAATTTGTTATGACAAAAAAATGCAAACTTTACGGGGGTTCTAAAAACTGCTTTTTCTGCGTTGTATTTCAATCTCAAAATGCTCATTTACAACCAGTAACCTGCGCTTTTCCGATTTCATACGCCTTGAAAAATCTAATTTTTAGATCTCCCCTTTATTATAAAACGAAATTTGCAAATCAGAAAATCTACTTTTGGTGGGATAAAATTTTATCTTCCAATATAAATTTTACACATTTACAAAAAATGAATATAAAAAAATATTTTTTTTGTAATGTATTATATAATTTAATCAGTGGTATCTTGTAAAATATTTGTAATATATTGTTCTAATTCTCTCAATGTTATATTTATATTGGTTATGTCATAATTTTTTAGATAAACAATAAATTGAGTTCCTGTTTTTATTGCAGATTCAACTTTATGTCGTTTGGAAATTTCAATAAATTTGTTTGCCAATTCATAAAAACTTTTAAATGACGCCTTTTTTTTCAGCATCCTATATTGAGGAATAATTTCTGTATTTAATTCTTCGGCATATAATCGTAGTTCCTTGCTTGGTTTTATGTTTGCCTGCTGTACAATTTTTTCTTTGTTATCTATGGATTCTGAATTTTTGGGTGCATTTTCTGCTATCTTAACATTTGAAAATGTTATTGTAAACAACGTACCTTCGTTGAGTCGTGTGTTTACAAACATTGTCCCATTCATAGCATCAACAAGTCTTTTGGAATTTATTAGGTTTTTTCCAGCGTTTTGGTTGAGTTTTCCATCAGTTGGTGTGGTATCTTGAAAAACTTTTTCAAGTTCATCTTTTGTCATACCTATTCCTGTGTCGGCAATTGTAAATATAAGATTTGTATGGTTTTGACCCACTATATTTTTGGCAATCTTTATATCTACACCACCTTTGTTGGTAAACTTTATTGCATTACTTATAATATTAAACAATACTTGACGAAGCCTAACTGTATCTATTTCAATGTTTTCTGGGATTGATGGATCTATTTCTAATTTATAATACAAATTTTTCTGTTCTGCACGCGGCTCAAATATTTTATAAATCTCTTGTACTATTTTTACTGGATTGGCATAAGTAACCGTTTGATGACGTTTTTCGGCTTCAACCTTGGTTAGTTTCATAAAATCGGTTACTGTGGTTAATATTTCAGAAACAGATTTTGTCATTTCTTGTTCATCAATAGGCGCATTGGAGTCGAGTTTTTCCTTTATTTTCTCCAACGGACGCTTTATTTCACCTGTTATTGACATAAGAAACTCAGTTTTAGCTTTACTATCATTTTCGGCAGTATTTTTTGCTGCAATTAGTTCTGCCTCAGACTTCTTATATGTTGTAATATCTTTTACAGCCACCAAAACTCCGTGTCCTGCAGGAATAACATGCGCTTCGTAATAATTATCATCCAACATATATTCCAAAATTTTAGATGAACCTGTTTCTTTTACGGATGATATAATGTTTTTAAGTTTATCAGCGTCTGCTCCAACCAAAACCTCGGTTATATTTACTCCCGAATATCTCTGCAAAGCATCGGGTTGACCTGGAATTTGCACGTATTTGCAGATGTTTTGTTGGTCAAGCAACAAAAAAGCACCAGGCAACAAACCAAGCAAACCACCTTGAGACTGCGAAAAATTTTCTCGTTCTACGTTTTTGGCCTCGGTAATATCTTCTACCACCATTATTCCACCTTTAACCATTTCTTGCGATACTGAATAATTGTATGGCTTAAAAATTGCCATAAAAGATTTTTTGCCAGAATTGCTATTGATTTCAAATTCATGACGATTTGCATGATATTTTTCTCCAGTAGTTTCAAATCCTTTGAATATATGCGAAGGAATTATAGTTTCAATTTTTTTCCCTACAAGGTTGGTAGTTATGTTACCAAAAATTTGAACAGCTTTGTCGTTAACAGTGATAATATTATGCAAATCGTCAAATTGTATAACAGCCATAGGTATTTCTTTAAAAATATTGTGGTATTTTTCCTCATTAGCGCGAAGTTCAGATTCTGTTATACGCCTATCTTGCAGCTCTTTTAGATTCTTTTTATTAATAGAATTAAGTTTTTGAATATCAGTATTATATTTTTTATTGCGTTTGAAAAAAATGATTGCAAAAATCACGGATACAATTGCTACTATTATAGCAAAAATCATAGATTTTATAACAATATTTTGCGTTTGTTCAAGTTGTGCAATACGCCTATTTGCCGTTAAAAGTTCAATTTCACGTTTTTTCTTTTGTGCTTCTGTATTAATTTGGTAAATTTCAAATTGTTCATCTTTATTTTTAATAAGCATACTATCTGCAATTTGCGATAGTCTGTTGGCGTAAAATAATTTTTTTTCCGTATCCTTAAGTTTATCGTAAACCATATATATAGTTTTGCAAGCGTCGTGCTTTATTTCCAATTCGTCAACTCCAGAATTTACTTTTAATAAGCGACTTATTTCTAATGCTTTAACTGCATTGCTCAACGATGCATCTACATTGTCGGCTGCAAGTTGTAGATTTGCTATTTTACAAAGTACTTCAGCAGCAAGTTTACGTAAATCGTAATTTATGCACACTTCCAAAGCTTTATTGTAATACGAAACGCCCTTTAAAGGATTACCAGCGGAACATGAAGTTTCGGCCAACGCACAATAATTTTTTGCTGCAAGATAAGGTTTCTCATCTGTATTAATATTTTCAATATTATTTTTCAACAAATCTTCTGCAAGTGTTTGATTGCCATTATAGGAGTATGCAAGCCCAAGATAAATGTTATTTTCAATTTCAAGTTCTTTTATTTCAAGCGAATCTATAATATTTTTTGCAACGAGCAACGATTTTAAAGCACTTTTTTCATCTAATTTTAGTTTTATTATGCCCATAGTTTTATAAGAATCAGCCAATTGGACTGGAAAATCATAACTCTGTGCAATATCTTTTGCCATGAAACAATATTCATCGGCCATATCGTAAAAATCTTGTGCGTAGTAAGTTTTGGCAATGTCGTTTAACGCTAAAACCGAGTTTTGCATATCAACAATTTTAAAAAATATTTCATAAGCCTTTGTCTGTTGCTCCAATGCTTTATGAAAAATGCCGTTATAATAAAAATACTTACCCATATATAGATAAGATTTGGCTAAAAAGAGAGAATCATTATTCTTTTCGGCAATTTGTTTTAAATTGATTGCTTGTTCGTAAGCCATGTTAGGACTGTTTTCCAACCATTCTAAAATTTTGTTTTCTAACCTAACCATCTCAGAATGAGAGGAATCTGTACTAACTGCGTATGATTTGATTGTCAATGGTAAAACCATTAATAAAACTATTATATTTTTTAGTAAAAAATTCATAATATTTTATAAATTAGCTTTTTCGTAAGGAATAGTAAAAACAAACTTAGACCCTTGCCCAGTTTTTGACAAAACTGTAATGCTACCACCCATACGGGCAACAAGTTCGCTGGCGATGCTTAGTCCGAGACCATTTCCACCATATTGACGTGTGGCACCTTCGTCTGCTTGTCGAAATTTTTCAAAAATAACCTCAAGTTTATCGTCAGGAATACCAATACCAGTGTCGTTAACAAAAAATTCAAGTTTTTGATGTATGTTTACGCCAATATCAATTCTGCCCGAACTTGTATATGTTGCTGCATTGTAAATAAGTTTTTTAAACACTTGCGAAATTCGTTGTCCGTCGGCATAAACAAGGCTCTCGCTATCGGGCAACGATGGAGTTTTGCTTATATTTAGGTTTTTCCCATGTTCTCGCAACGTTTCTTGTAGATAAAAAAACGCCTCTTCAAGTACGCTATTTATGCTACAAATCTCGTGTCGTACTTTGATTTGACCTGTTTCTATTTTGGACAACTCTACAATGTCGTCAATTATTTCCAAAAGTTTTTTGCAACTTGAAAAAATTACATTGAGATAATCTCGTCTTTTTTCTTCTGATATACCTTGCTGAATAAGTTGTACAAATCCGCTGATAACATTGATTGGCGTTCGTGTTTCGTGAGCAATATTCGCCAAAAATGCTGTTTTTAAATTGTTTGCTTGTTCAACATGTTTTTTCTCTTGTATCAACTCCGATTGGTAACGTTTTATCTCAGTGATGTCGTTTGCAAAAATCTGTACCACCCGCTCTCCAAAAAAATCATCAATTGGCTGCATTGTACACATATACCACCTTTCTTGTCCAGACACTTCAACAGCAATTCGTGTTGTTATAGGCTTATCACTTTGTGATAGTTTAGCAAGCGCATCTTTGTTGATAAGTTTTAAAGCTGGGATTTCCGATTGTGTTGGGCGGCTTATATCTGCGCTATCTTCAAAAAGCTCCACAGCTGTGCTATTTATCATTATGATATTACCATCAAAATCTACCACTATTATTGGTTGCCTTATGCCGTTGAAAAGCATTTTGTAGCGATTTTCACTTTCGGCAAGTTCTTTTTGGCTACGTACAATGTGATTGACATCTTGCATAACGCCAAGAATACCATCGTATTCTCCGTTATAATTTTTTATTAGTTTTTTTGTAACAATATATTGGCGAGTTTCTCCGTCGGCACATTTTATTGGTCCTTCGTAAACTTGCACGCCTTGCTCTTTTATCAACTGAATATCTTTTTCAAGATATAAATCGGCATATTCA
>FLNW01001322.1_pt1 | contig 14511 bp, 12 predicted proteins | sample 1140371 | NCBI WGS metagenome assembly FLNW01 (sample SAMEA3878170, study PRJEB12797) | bioreactor metagenome | biome: Moose rumen | place: Sweden | collected 2011-10
GCCAAATGGTACTTAAGCCTTAGCGTTGAACGCGACCATTCGCATTGCCTCCGGCAAGCGAGAGTACTTCGTCTTCGCTGACGAGGTTGTAGTCGCCGTTGATGGTGTGCTTCAGGGCCGAAGCAGCTACTGCGAACTCAAGAGCTGCGCCTTGGTTGTCCGGATACTTGAGCATACCGTGGATCAGACCGCCGGAGAAACTGTCACCACCGCCTACGCGGTCGATGATCGGGTTGATTTCATAGCGTTTGCTCTGATAGAACTCCTTGCCATCGTAGATCATTGCCTTCCAGCCGTTGAACGTTGCGCTGTAGCTCTCGCGGAGCGTCGAAACAACATACTTGAAGCCGAACTCCTTCATCATCTGTTCGAAGATACCCTTGTAACCCTCAGCGTTGGTCTCGCCGCCTTCTACATCTGCATCGGGCTTGAAGCCGAGGCACAGCTCTGCGTCTTCCTCGTTGCCGATACATACATCCACATACTTCATCAACGGACGCATGATAGAGATAGCTTTCTCGCTGGTCCACAGTTTCTTACGGAAGTTCAGGTCAACGGATACGCAAACGCCGTGACGCTTGGCAGCCTCGCAAGCCAACTTGGTGATCTCAGCAGCCTTGTCGGAGATAGCCGGAGTGATACCGCTCCAGTGGAACCAAGCTGCGCCTTCCATAATCTTGTCGAAATCAAAATCCTTCGGATCAGCCTCAGCGATAGCACTGTGTGCACGGTCGTAGATCACTTTCGACGGACGCATCGATGCGCCTGTCTCGCAGTAATACAGACCTACGCGCTCACCGCCACGAACGATATAATCGTCCTTCACACCATAGCGACGAAGCGAGTTAACGGCAATCTGACCGATCTCGTGCTTCGGCAGTTTGGTTACCAGATAAGCCTCGTGACCGTAGTTGGCGCACGAAATAGCTACATTAGCCTCACCACCACCGGGGATGATACGGAAATGATCAGACTGAATGAAACGGTCTTGTCCTTCAGGACTCAGGCGGAGCATGATCTCGCCCAACGTAATAATTTTAGCCATAGGTTAAATGAATTAAAATTGGTTAATAAATAGGGTTAATTAATATTGTTGGTTTAATTTGCTTTATATCTTTTCGTCTTCAAAAGGCAACTCTTTTGCCTCTGCACTGTCTATCGGGCGAATATGGTCGGACGCGCGTTCGGAGGAGATGACGCTTCTTCCTAATTGCCGTTCCAAGTCTTGGCGGGCGTTCTTGGCTACTTTGCCTCCGGCTTTCGCTGCTTCCTTACTCTCACTCATGCCTTGCGGATTGCGCTCACGCGATAGTTCGGTAGTGGCAACCTCCGCAAGCGTATTGAGTGCCAACTCTATATTGGTCATGTTATCGCGCAGGTTCTCTTTGGTGAGCCCTTTGTGGCGTTTGTACTCGCCAGTGGTCATTCCGCTCCATGCCTGCGTCAGCACATTCGTCAGTATGGCGAAGTCTTTCTGTTCCGTCACGCCCGAACGTTTCCATTCATCGGTCAACTCTTTGCGCATCTCTATGGAACGCATTCGCTCGTTGATCCACTTGTCCGAATAGCCTTGCCGCCTGTAATCCTCCACCGCCATTTGGAACGTGAGTTCGGGGTCTATCATCTGGTCTATCCGCTGCGCTCCCACTTCCGCTAACCATCGTTTCACCGGCTCCGCTTTCTTACTCGGCACAGATTGAATGATACGGAAAATCCCTTCTAAATCAGCCACATCCGTCATGTATTTCTTACCGTCAGCAGCAGGTAATTTCAGTTGGTGACAATTTGTCACCGACTCATTCCCCTCTTTCTTTAGACGCTCCTTCAGCTTGTTCCAATACTTGCGTCCATCAGCACTATCTGTTAATACTTGCACTATATCTACCACGGAGAAATAGTACTTTTCCTCTTCGTCATTCCAAACAACGCGCACACGCTTGTTTTCGAATAATTGTATTGCTAATTCGTTTGCCATAATTTCATTTGGTTTTTATTTGCTCAATATACGGCGGTACGCTTTGAGTATCTCCTTCGTTGTGTGCGGAGGCTCTTTAGTCATGCTGTATGGTTCTTCTATTTCTGTTTGTATAGATACAATATCCCCGCATACCATCTCATCCACCAAGCCTGTCGCGTATGCTTCTTCAATCAGCGGAAGCAATTCTTTTGCTTCCATCGAAACCACAGCGGCTGTGAGCATACCTACCATATTTCCATCACATATTTTTCTTTGTGGCAGATCCTTGGTATATGCCATGAAGAGTGTTCTAAATATATCAATAACTGCCTGTCGGGATTTAGGGTAATGTTCTCCTATATTTTGAAGTGCCACTATGACATCATTCTTTCCCCATGTGGACAAGCCTTCTTCCAATAAGAACGGAAGTAATGCCGCAGGCTCATCTTTGCAAAGATTCCAAATGACCGATGTGATAAACAAATCCGTCATGTCTCCGAAATTAAAATCGAGCACATCCCCGTTCTGCCGCAGCACTTCCAGCACTACCGGCAGAGTGGCTTCTTTCGTCCCCACATCGCACAGGCACATCATAGAATTGCCGATTATCCACCAATTGAGAGTGTCGTCCTCTTGTAGCCTCTCTTGGGATGCGCCATACTGCTTGCCCAATTCCTGTAAAATCAACTGATGCAAGTCTTCACGCAATGTCTCTTGGGGTAACGCAAGCACTTTGCGAAGTTCTTTATCTGTTATCTCACGCGTATCCTTTTGAAGAACAGGTGCTATCTCCGGATGATGGAGTGTAATTTCAGATGGGTAATTCCCTCCCTTATAGGTATATTCCATTTCCGGCGGTGTGTTTTTCAGTCGCTCTAATGCTGTATCCATTCGTTCCAGAAATTCCTCTTTTGAAATTTCCCCGTCATCCTCTTCTTCCTCAAACGGGTCGCCATATAGCGGACTGATAATCACCTTGAAATTTCCTTCTCCCAATGTGCGCTTGAGTGCCGGAATATACTTGTTGGCTTCTTGCCGGTCTTTGGCTTCTAATACATATTCGCCGTCCACGCCAAAGTCATATTCTATCAACTCCACCTCATCATCATCCGCCTGTAGTATGTATTGAGTCAGAGCGAAGTCCTTGCATGGTTCAATGCCTGCATTCGCTGCCCAGTCTGCTGCTCCATACACCCAGTTATGCGCTTCCACATAACTCACTTCGCGCAGGTTCATATGTCCCCGAAAACGCTCTAACTGTTCTTCCACTTCATAACTTGGCACACTAAAATCCCAGAATGAATCTTTCACACCCACACACCAGCAATCAAGCAGGTATGCGCCATAGGTATATGTTCCTCCCGCATGTTGGCGGATGACAAGCACCGCTTTCTCGCGTGTATTTCCTTCGTTATCACCTACATAGCACTTATAGATGGGCAGACTGCGTGCCTTTGTGCGCATGTATTGCGCAGGTGATAGTTGCTGCGTTGTTTTGTTCTTCTTTTTTCCCATAATTGTAAATGGTGGAATAAAGTCGGATTATTTTTTATATCCCCACAAACGGTTCATTTCTTTCTCAAAGGTCTTAAAAGTGGATAGATCTTCGTTGACTTGGAGTATATCAAACTCATTGAATCTCATTTCTCCTTTGATATCCATAGCCCAATCTATCCTTTCTTGCTCTTCTTCCGTCAAGTCCTTCGGATCTTTGGTAAACAGTTCTTTCAACTCTTCATATCCATATACTCCGCCACAATCTTCCGGAGGTGTATCTCCCTTTCCTGCCAAACAAAAAGGAGTTGTTATTTTATCTTTGGTGACGGTCTCAATAGTAATTTTATGTACCCAACTGTCTCCGAAATCATACACATACACAAAACTCTTCACACCATTATACATTACGAATGTATAAACTTTTGTTTTAGCAGCCAAGAACGGTTCTGAAGACCAGAAATCATCCTCTTCTTGAGGCTCTCTGATAATCCAATCGTGGCTATACGCTTGTTTTTCAAACTGATAAAGATGGCAACATCCCCATCCGAAAGCTAATTGGATAGCATAATGCAACTGCCTGAAATTAAATGTGTCAGGAATGAGCAATTTTCTCCACACAGGAGGATTCTTAATACCCTGAATCTGTATTTTTAATTGTATCGCCATATATATTAGGTATTAATCTGGTTTTATTTGTATTTATTCTACTATCTGTTCTCTATTTATTTTGTCCGCGAGTTTCACGAGCGAGGTTCCTTCCCACTTATGCCGTCTCCTCACCTTTGCATATCAATTGTTCGATATATTATTATATCGTTATTTCGATATTTTTTCCTCTTTTTTCTCACTTGCGGCTTACGTGAAGCGATTGAGGTGCACCGAGAATGTCCGGTGGACATTTGAAGGAGTAAGTGCGCCGCGCGAGTTTGCAGAGCAAACATAGAACTCCTTAAAGCCGAGACATTCGAGACAGATACGGGACGATAGCTATTCGCGATAACTTTGCTGTCAATCAGCCACTCTCACGCCACTCCCGCGCCACTTCGACCTTTCAATTTTACCTTTCAATTTAATATCCCCCCTCTATATATAAGTCAAAATAAAGCCTAAATCTATCACCTCAAATGCAAGTTTTTTTATTGCTCTTAACAATCCTTATTAGATTTCTAAATCTCATTTATCTTCAACAGCTAGCAATGTTGTATCCCGATACGTATGGAATATATTTGGTTGGATATTCTTATACTCTTTATATTGGTGGATAAGTTCCAAATCAAACACCAAACGCGGCTCTTTGTCGTTGCTCTCCGGGTGAATCTCAGCTTTATTACCAATACGAGCAATCTTTATCAAGTACAAGTCTTTCACTCCTTTTCCTTTGATATATGGCATAAAGTAGAATAATTTATTGAGCGCGATAGTTGAAGGGAAATTCTATATTTTTTCTAATAATTCTGTAGTGGTCTGTTCCATACGACTAAAGGCGAACCATTTCTTGCCCAAGTCTTTAAGAGATGCACCAATATGATAAACGGTCTCATCAATGCACAAGAATCTATCATGTGAGCGGTCAAATTGCTCTACCTCAATAGGTTCGTATTGCGCGTTATGCTTATCGAAATCAAGCGACAACTGTGGTGTAAAATGCTTTGTATAAATCTTTGCGGATACACCTTTTGCACGCTTATCTAACATCTTCAGCACACTGTCATCTACATAATTATCAATCAGCACAATGCGTTCTTTGGCTTCACGAATACGATCATTGACAAACGTATAGGCATCAAAGATTTGACCGTCATAAAATATTCCTTCTACAGGAGGTAAAGATGTACGTACAAAGAAATCGATTTTTTCCTCCACAGCTTCTAATCTACGTTCGTGTGCCAGCAAACTTTTGTCTACATGCTCTTCGATTGCCAACAACCGATGATTGACCGCAAGACCGCGCAATAAATAATCCTTTAGTACTTGGTTTGCCCATCTACGGAACGATGTGGCATTCTTGCTGTTTACTCGATAACCAACTGATAATATCGCATCTAAGTTATAAAATTGTGTGCTATAAACCTTACCATCTGCGGCAGTATGTTCCAAAATGGAACTAACTGAATTCGGGTCTAGTTCCCCCTCTTGAAAGATATTCCTCAAATGTTTTGTCACAGCAGGTCTTTGAACTCCGAACAAAGCAGCGATTTGTGGTTGAGTCAGCCAAACGGTTTCATCTTTCAGCTGCACTTCCAATTGGAATTGCTCGTTGGGTTGATATAAAACTATTTCATCTCTCATATTCTATAGGTGTCTTGTGTGCAAAATTTGCACGTGTGATGTTTTCACACTTTCACACAAAATTTTGTGTTTCTTGTCTTTTGGTTCGTTCAGAGGTTTAGTCAGTCATTATTTCAGCGGTCAATCAGCCACTCTCAAGCCACTCTCGCGCCACGCATACCTTTCACTTTTCAATTTGATATACCCCTCCATATATAAGTCAAAATAAAGCCCAAATCTATCACCTCAAATGTTTTTTTGTTTGCCTCATTATTCTTTAATTAAGCCATTTTCATTTAAGTTTTTCATAAACGCATCAATAATATCTTCATACCTCTTATCAATATCCGTTTCAGTAAAATCAGATTTTGTCTTGGCCAAATCAAGTAATTCCAATACACAAGTAGCCTTCTTTGCCTCATTACGACTATTTGTATATCCTTCATAATATTTTTTCTTATCCTCAAAACGATAGTCCGAGGCTCGAATATTAATTCGGCTTTCTAGTATTGCTTTATTTCCAAGAGATTCTAACTTATTTTTCGAACTTAAAGTCCCTTCTTTATCTTGGCGATTGCGTGCGTATATGTGCTCTACCTCAAAGGTCGTGTCTAAGTCAGGAAGTTCCTGTTCGTCATTTTCCATAGCCCACCAAACGAGCATTGATTTAGTTATTGGGCGACCATTGTAAAAGTTAGAGTTATCAAACTGACGACGAGTTTGCTCCAGAGGGAAACGGAATTCTGCAAAATCCACTTCCTCGCCATTTAATAGATTAACCATTTCCGCGTAAACAGGTGTACGCAAAGCATTCACACCAGGATTTGTAATAGCATAAGCCCAAATAAATGCAGTTATTCGACAGAGGAAATGATAAAATTTCTCATCATCCAACTTGCCTTCTGCATTTTTATTATGTAAGAAGTAAACAGACACAAAGAATGTCCACATACTATTTGGAGCATAATTCAAAACAAAAAGTCTTCTTAATACGCGATTAGAGAATCTTTCTTCTGATTGAGCCTGAATATCTTTCCAGAAATCAGCAAGAATCTCCATATTAGTTAATGTATCTGTGTTTTTAAGCAAAGCATAATTTTGCTCACTATAAAAACTTCTCAAAGCCTTGGTTGTAGAGTTACTTATGCCTTTCTTGGCTCTTTCATAATACATGTAACGAGTAAATAACTCATCCATTGCTGTCCCACTTTGTGGATGGAATATTTTTTCGCATATCTCATCTAATCTACGCCATCTTTCTATAAATTCGTCTTTTTGACCTAATTTAGAATAGAATTTATAAAATTCCGCTTTGAATATATCTGCATCAGAAAGAGCCTTGCCTCTATTATTTAATGTCGAGAATATTCTGAGTGCTGTATCCTGCATATCTGCTTCAATCGGAAGCAAAATACAATTATTCAAGATACGGCTCGGTAGTAAAGCGAAATAGGTAGGATACCCTTGTACAAACTCTTCAATTTTCTGCTGGAAAAAACGATAATTCTCCGCATAGCGACTTTTCATCTTTTCAGGAGCTTCACCATTACGCAAAATAGATAAAAACTCCTCCTTATCATTATCGGTCGCCACTTGAGAATCTATTTTTAACAGAGTCATGTCAGGACGATCTAACTCATCCGTTTTCCATATACAACGCCCTATTATTTCCTTTAATTGTTTAGAATCATCGTCTTTCATTTTGTCAAAGCGTGAATAAAACGCTCTTAACAAAAGCATAATGGTAGTTAATCTTTGCTGACCATCAATAATTTCCATCTGTCCACTATCGTTCTTGAAAGTGACAATAGGTCCTAAATAATATTCTGCTGTATTTCTGTCAAATTTAGTGGCGTTTCCTTCTGGAATAGCAAATTCAAAGACATCTTCCCACAATGTCTGGCACTCTTTATTCGCATCCCAAGCGTATGGACGCTGATAATCAGGAATCAAGAAATCTGCCTTATTGTCGCTCAATAAGTTTTTGATTGTTTTTTGGTCAACATTAAGTTTTGACATAATTTTATAGTTGTTTTATTATTGTTTACACATTTGTGCTATTCCGAAGCCACGGAGGGATTATTTTTTGCTTTCTTTTCTCGCTCGTCTCTCGGTCTTCTCTCGGTCATCGGTCGGTGGGATTAGTTCTTCTGGTTTATCAGGTTTACCACTACTTTGACCATGGTGTCTTTTTCTTCCGTGCGGCTCTCGGCAATCATGAGGGTCAGGGCGACAAGGGTATTATCCGCAATCCGTTTCGTACCATCTTCGCGGTAGAGGATTTTATTGTTATTCAGAAACCCGGAGCGTTCTCCCGACAAACGGGAGAAGCGGCCTCCGCCTAAGAGGGCATGTATTTAATTGTGTTGCCATCCGAAAAAGAGTGGTTCTTGGTCACCAAATACAGCAACATTGCCGCTTTCTCCTCCACACTCGGATAGAGGTCTTTTCCTCCGAAAGTCTGATAAATCTGACCAATACTGCTTTTGAACGAGTCGTCTTTCTCATTGCCGAACAAAGTGCTACCGCCGAACTTCTCACGCAGCGCAGCTATCGTCTGCATGGCGTTCTCGTACGTCGCATGGAAGTGCTCTTCGGGAGTCGTCTCTTTGACGGTCAGACGCTCGTAATCATAGTTATCCAGCGTGTCCAACGCGTACGTGTAATCTAGCACTACATCAAAAATAGCCTGCGTCTCATCAGCACTCTCCACTGCCTTGCTCTGCACCGTTCGACCCACAATCTGAACCAACTGGCGTAGGTCGGATAGTTGTTCGCGGCGCAGTTTTTCGTTGATGGCAAAGCCTTTGACGAGATAATCCTTGAGAACCCTGTTTGCCCATTGACGGAATTGGACACCTCGTTGAGACTTGACACGATAGCCGACAGAGATGATGACATCGAGGTTGTAGAGAGTTGCTTCTACTTCTTGTGTAAAGTTATCTCGACGACCATATTTCTTGGGTGTTGCAAATTTTGCAACTACCAAGGATTTATTCAACTCGCCTTCTGCAAATATATTACGTATATGGCGAGAAATAACGGACTTATCACGTCCAAACAACATAACCATCTGGTCTTGCGTCAGCCACACGGTTTCGTTCTCCATGCGCACATCGAGTTGAACCGTGTTGTCTTCCGCACGATAGATGATAATCTCGCCTCTATTTCCAATGGGTTTCTCGTTCATTCTATTCCATTTTTCTTGAGTAGTGCAAAATTTGCACGATATTTACCCTCTTCGCTTTCATCTTGGTTCAAATGAGTTTATTAGCATCAATATTATACCCTGCACTCTTCAACTCTCTCGCTAAATCAAATTTCCAACTACTATTATTATAAGAAATATATCCTAATCCCTTGAAATCTGACGGGATGTCAACATTTGTGCGATGAATGATACTAACCCGATTTCTTCCCAATCGACCGATGAAATATCCAAGTTCAGCAATTACATTTTGTCGTGCTCTGGGCACAAATTCAGTTTCTTCTTGCGCTTTTCCAATATCACATGGTGTTAATAATACTACTGCATATCCAACATCTCCGTAATGTTCTAATTTTTCAATTATAGTTTTACCTTGATTACTCTTCTCATTCAAAATAATAGCTTCCAGACCTAAAGTTTGTATAACACGAGCAACTGCCTCTTTCGTTTCATTGTCGTGTCCATGTACAACAAACACTTTCTTATTATTAGAGGTTATCGTTGACACTTTTGCGCCACTATTCTCCCCTATAATTTCTATTTTCTCAATGATTAAATCTATTATATTCGACAACTCTTCTTTTCCGCGTTGAAACTCTCCAGAATCTAAACTTCTTTCTATATGCCCCAATCCCCTAGTAACTATTGGTGATGTAAAATTGACATAACGTACCATATTATGCCAAGATTCTGCTTCTTCTACAGGGAATATAATATCAATATACATATGAAGCGTATTTTTAATTCGTTTCAGCTCAACTAAATCATCGTTGTAGTTATGTATTTGGTGCAAATCCTCTTTGACCTTTAGTAATTTGTCCTTCATTATAACAAAATTATTTTTGATTCTTCAAAATATATTTATTGAGTTCTGTGTTGTTCTTTTTGAAATAAGAAGAGTCTAAAGAGTTAACTTTTTCCCACATTTTTTTTGCATTAGGGTAGTCTTTTTGCATAGAATAAAATTCTCCTTTTGAATCATAATAATCAGGATTGTTAGGTTCAAGTTGAATTGCTTCATCTATAACTTCGAGTGCCATCTCTAATGATCTTGTTAATCCGAAATTTCCCTTGGCATACTTATATGCTAAGGAATTTAGTCCTTTGGTGTATTTCCACTTTGCAGTTCTATTTTTGAGTAAAAATTGAATGGCCTTTTGGGTGTCTTTTTCAACTCCTGTCCCATCAAGATACGAAAGATATAGGAAATAGTATGCTTCACCATAATCGAGACATGCTAAATACCATTGAGATGAAGTTTCATCATTTTTTTCACAGCCTTTTCCTAATCCGTACATATGCCCAAGCGTACAACATACTTGATTATAAGTTAAAAGTTTCTCATCATTTTGCTCACTTGACGAATTGAGGACTCTGGATAATGACCGATATAAGTTTACATATTTTTCTATAGCATAAGAAGCATTTTCCTCTATACCCCAGCCATAGTTGTAAAAGTCTGCCACCCACTTTTGTGATACATAATCACCATTATCTGCAGCTCGCTTAAACCAATACAAAGATTCGACTAAATCTTGTTTTATTTCAGAGGTCGTATAAAAATACCTTTTCCCTAAGTTTCTTTGAGCTACTTTATCTTCTTTAGCTGCCATTTTATACCAATACATAGCAGTAATCATATCCTTTTTTATACCTCCTTCCCCTCTTTCGTATAATATTCCTAAATTATTCATTGATGCATAGTCTCCCTTTTCAGCCCCTTGTGTATACCATCTTAATGCTGCTAACTTATCAATATTTGTTCCGTATCCATTATCATAACATAATGCCAAATGAAAACATGCTGCTCCATTCCCATTATTAGTAACAATATTATAGTATCTATTAAAATAACTTTTAAGTTCTTCCTTGGCAAATGTATTATTCTCGTCATAAAAAGATCCCACATTAGATGTAGCAGCCTTAACTGTTAAGTCGAATCCTTTATCAATATTTTCTTGTACTCCTTGACCATGTCCATAGCACCATCCAAGATGATATAAGGCCTTTGCATGATTGTATTTAGCAGCTTGTTCATACCAATATACGGCACGAGAATAATCCTGCTGAACCCCATACCCAAAATAGAAGCCATCGCCATATGATGTTTCCGCATCATGATTGCCTTTTTGTGCTGCAATAGAGTACCAATGTGCTGCTTCCTTAAAATCAATAGAGACACATACACCTATTCTATAACATTCAGCCAACACCCACGAATACAAACCTGTAATGTCTTCTACTGTGTTTTGTGCTTTATTTTTTAATTCTACAAATGGAATAGAACCTATATCAATGTCATCTACTATACACGTCCCCACTGTTCCTTTTTCAATAATTAATTTGTTTCCATCGATGGAAACCTTTCCTAATTTCTGAATAGCCGTTTGTCCTAATAGCAGTGGAGCACGCTGTCCTTCTACAACAACAGTTTCTACGTCTTTCAAATGCAAGCCTGCTATTTCTATATCGCGCAAATTAATCTTCACATGATCAACTATACGACCATCTGCTACTTGTGACGCACCTGTTCCTAATATATCATCTTTAGTTATATAATCATTATCTAATAGATACTCTGCCATAGACTCAGAAAGGCACACGGTTGCCGCTCCTGTATCAAAGATAAACTTCATCTTTGCTCCATTCACGACACACGGAACTTTATACACGCCCCCATCTTGCTCCATAGTAATTGTAACTTGAGCGAAAAGTGAGTGTGAAAAGAATAAAATTATAGACAATATCAATTTCTTCATAACAAATCTATTTTAGTATAAAAGAATATAAGTAGTCTACCAAATTATCAATATTGTACATTTGTGTATATGGATTATATGAGTATTCCTGCACAGTGCATTTGCTAATGCCTGTTTGCAAAACATCATTAAATTCAATAACTTGGACTTCTTTCCTTTCTTTTGGTTTATAATATTCCTCCTTTTGCGTGTTTATCCATCTTTCTGTTTTACTAAGTCCTATGGAATAAGGAGGAAATTGGTTATCTTTTTGCATAATGTAACCTCCTAAAAATTGGAACATTTTTAAAGGTTGCTGTTGACATGCAATATATACATATTCTTTTGCTGATTCATAAGCGTTTAATCTATGCAATATGATAAGTAATTGCAACAATGCTATATTTAACGGAATAACTCCTGTCACAAGTTTATCATATTGTGGTTTTTCTCGAATAGATAAATCAGTATCATTGATTGCGGCAGATATATCGCGCATTCTTTTATCACTCAGCAGGCTATCATATGGCAATAGCAATTCTATAAGAGCTTTATCAATCTTGGTTTTCTCATAGACATATTCGTATATGTACTTTTTTCTTATATCGGAAATTGAGAACTCAAAAGGAGTTGAGGATAAGAATTTATGAATATAAGCAAAGAAATCTACATCTTCTCCATATAAATTAGCGAACAAATGCTTGGCATTCTTGTAATCAAATACAACAACAATATTATCAACTCCGAATTTGTTAAAATATACAGACGAATAATCAGAAGGGATGCCATGCTTATAGGAATAATCAACTTGTGCAGAAAGGACATTTAAGATGCGGAACAGATGTGCAGGATCTATTCTATCCATATCCTCAAAAATAAGTACAACCTTCTTTCCAGTTTCTTCTTTATATCTTTCTATACAATCTCTTATAATATTTGTGATAACATCATTCTCGTATAGAAAATGCTTATCCATCTTATCTATAAAACTTAATATCGCATCACCCTTATTATATTTTTCTTTGAAATCGTTATATTTTGCTTCTATGTTCTTCTTAAAGGTCATTATTGATTTGAGTCCGTGAATAACATTACTTGCCCCGTAGGCAGGAAGAGAGGTTAATCCTTCCAACAAGTATAACGCAATATCTTCTTTGTCGTTTAAGATAAAGAACTGAGCCATCAATGATTCTGGAATTTCATAGTCAGAAGGTATCATTCCATTATAAACAAGTTGCATCAAAATATCTCGCTTAATAAGCTCAAAAATATCTGCATTTTCTGCAACTTGAAAATTAACAGGATATACCGTTAAACAAGTATACTTTTCAGATATTCTTTCTTCTTGCTTGAATTGATTCAGAAAATGGCTTTTTCCTTCTCCGAAAGGAGCTGAAAAAATCGTACGAGGATGCGACTGCAAATGTTCATCAAAAGCAGTAATCACGTGATTTAACGGAATGTCGAATCTTTTTTCGTCCATTTTTAAAGTAACTTATCTTTCAGCCAATTATATTTTTCCAGTACGTGAATAGTTTCGCAATAAGAAGATAGATTGTCTTTTTGCCCGTGAATATTTGTAACTCCTATACATATCGAAGTAGCAGCCTCTCCATATGGTTTTATCATTGCTATCAGTTCTTTATTAACTAATATTTTAGTATTATCGGTCTTAGTTAATTCTATAAAATGTGCCATATATATGATTGTTTCTAGTATGTATTCCCTTGCACTCCATAGCACAAGTCAAACTATCGGGTGTCGTTTTTATTGTTCCTTCGATAATATCCGTTTTAGTTCATCCATATCCGGCATGGTCTTACGAAGTGCTTCGGGCATTTCTGCAGCAGTTGAATAAGTGGCAACACCCATCGGGCGGTCAAAATCCTGTATGACAAACTCCACAAATTCTTTGTTGGCGGACTTGCACAAAACGATGCCTATTGATGGATTTTCATGCGGCTTGCGCACCTTGGCATCCAAAATCTTTAGATACGTAGTTAATGTCCCTAAATAACCCGGCTTAAATTCGCCTATTTTCAGCTCTACAACCACCAAAGCATTTAGTTCGCGATTGAAGAAAATCAAGTCAGGGAAGAACTCTTCACCATAAATCTCCAGATGATACTGATTACCCACAAACGTAAAATCATGTCCGAACGTCATGATAAACTGTTTGATATTGTGGATTATTTGTTGTTCAACGACTTTCTCGTTCACATCCTGTTTGTCGCGTTCCCCTATTTCCTCAGTATTTATGAAGTCCAATTGGTACGAATCTTTGAACATCATAACAGCCTTACGTGCAAGCGCAGAACCGGATAGTGTTTGTTTGAAATTATTGGGTATCAACTGACGATTCTCATAGGCCTGCTGTTTGATTAGTTTTTCCAAGGCTTCAACAGAGAGATGTTCAACGGCTGTGCGGTGAATATAATAGTAACGAGCTTCAAGGTCTTTAACTTTCTCTACAATCGAAATATGGTGCGTGAATGGCACCATAAAGAAATCCTCTATGGGGAATTCTCTCACATTATGAATAGTGATGCCATGATATATATCTATCTGATTTTGTGCGTTTTGTAATTTGGCAGTTACGACTGCCGATTGGTGCGAATGAGATTCGGCAGTTGCGACTGCCGATTGTGAATCGTCCGTCGCAACGGACGAGTTTGAATCCAACATTTTCCAATTGTCATAGAACTTACGCATGTTCTTTAGGCTGGTCTCTGAATAACCACGAAGTCCCGGCAGGTCCTTATACAATCTATCACTGATGGCTTTGATAGCACCTGCTCCATATTCCAAGTTACGAGTGTTCTTAGATAGATACTTACCAATGG
>FLNW01001323.1_pt1 | contig 14436 bp, 15 predicted proteins | sample 1140371 | NCBI WGS metagenome assembly FLNW01 (sample SAMEA3878170, study PRJEB12797) | bioreactor metagenome | biome: Moose rumen | place: Sweden | collected 2011-10
CATAAAGTAAAAGGCAGTCTCACGCGCAGAATATGCGCCTCTTCGTCAATCTCTGTGATAAAATCTTCGTGCAGCGGCAGCATCCGTCCGTCTGTCAGCGTGGCTACGGTGTTGATTGTACTCTCGTCAATGGAGTCTATAACCCCGATGAGATACCGACGACCATCCGTGTTGACATCTTCTATGGAATAGCCTGCCAGGTCCTGCCATGTGAGCATCTCGTCTTCTTCCTCGCGCACATCACTCCGCAGCACAAATCCTTCTTCGCCGATCAGTGAGGAGATGTTCTCCGATCGGAAAGGCACCAGCAGTCCGTCGCGCAGGACGAAGACAAACGGCGGCAGGTCATTGTAATGCGTGCGGCGGATAATACCAATGGAAATAACGTCTTGAGGGGTTGTCATCGTTTTTGTGTAATGGTTAGTTTGCCTCCCTGATTGAGAACCTGCAGCGGACGCATGGACTCTTTGGATATGCCCTGTATCGGATTCCCGATGCCGAAACTAAGGTCGTATTGCTCATTGCATTCCGGACAAACGGCTTTCATCCCGTCTATTTGGCATTGCCGCCTCAGTTGCTTTTTGGCACAATTGGGACATGCCATATCATGCGCGCAATATTCTCCCCCTGTGCTAGGCGGAATGATGGGCACGTACACTACTACACCGGCGTAGCCATAGTGGTCGGTCACGCTGAGTGCCCGGATAAATCGGCCGTCATAGTAATAGCCTGTTGGATCAACAACGACATAACTTCCTATAACGGAAGGTTGGAAATGGACAAAATCCCCCATACGCGTGTCTATCTCGACATGCACGGGATAGGCGGGCACACTGCTCTGAAAAGAGGTGTCTTCGCATCCTGCCAACAGACATATTGCCAGCAACACTCCTATAACCTTGTATCCTCCCACCGTCAATCTCCGTTTACGCCGCAAATGTGTATGTCATAAATCAAAGTGGAATAGGGCGGAATATACCCCTGGGTTCCTTCGGTGCCGCTGCCTTCGGCATTGTATTTGTCGTTCTGGGCATATTTGCTGTAGTCATACCCCAAGGAGCACGGGATGTATAGTTCGATATCGCCATTGTTGTGGATCAGGTGGCATCCTTGCGCAAAGCCCGGTATGCAGTTTGCCAGACTCAGCGTAACATTGTTTCCGCCATCCACTTGATATCCGTTAATCAGTTTGACGGTATAATCGCATACGATGGTGCTGTTGTCGTTTGGCTTGGCATCTTGTGGTGTAGGATCCGCAATAATCTTGTATTGCAATCCCTTGGCAGTCTTCTTAACACCCTCATTTTGCAGGTTCTGCACCAGCCACAACTCATTCTGCACCTTCCAGTCCGCCCAATTGTTCTGCTTGCAGGAAGGAGTAAGGAATAAGGAGTAAGGAATAAGGACTAACATGATTAGTCGAATCCATATAGTCTTTACTCTTTGCTCTTTGAGCGGCTTTGCCGCGGTCTTTGATTTTAATTTGCTATCCATAATTCAGGGTTCAAGATGTCTCGGTCTTTGTATATCTGGAAATAAAGTTCTGTCTTCTGGTCGTCTTCGGCATCCGTATAGATGGTTCCGATAGCCTGTTTTGGCTCAACCTTGTCGCCCTGCTTGACTTGCAGTCTGCTTAGGTTGGAATAGACGGTGCGGTAGTTACCATGCTGGATAATAACAGCGTATGTGCCTGCTACCATGAAACAGCTGGTGACTTCGCCTTTGTACACCGCCCGTGCTTTGCTGCCCGCCGTTGTTTGCAGGTAGATGCCTTTGTTGTCAATGGTTACGTGTTGATATACAGCATGCTGCTGTTTGCCGAAATGTCCGCTGATCATGCCTTTCTCAACAGGCCACGGCAATCTGCCCTTGTTGGCTTCAAACCCGCCTGCCACCAATTGCTGTTCCTTGGTGAGGGTGGTTTTTGAGGCGGCTTGTTTGCGCACCATGTCATCGATTTTCTTGTTCAGCTCGGCTACTTTCTTTTGCTTTTGCTGAATCTGTTTGCTCAAATCTTTCTCTTGGGACTTAAGCTGGTTGAGCATGTTCTTCTGTTTGCGTTCATCGCGTTTCAGGTTGTCCTGTTCACGCTTGCGGGATGTGAGCGCCGCCTGTTTGTCATTCTTGTTGGCCTGAAGCAAAGTGTTTTGCAGGTCTATCTCCGCCTGTGTGTTCTCAATCCGCGCCACTTGCTGTTGGCGGTAATGGGCGAACTCCTGCAAATAGCGTGCACGGCGTGCTAATTGCTGAAAACTGTCGCTGCTGAGCAGGAATAGCAAGGGCGATTGTTGCATGCGTGCATAGTGAGTCTGGCGAACCATGAAAGCATAATCGGCCTTGTATTGCTCCAGCTGGTGCTGCAGTGAATCGCGCCGGCCGTTCAGTTGGCGCATTTCGCGGTTGAGAGCTGTAATCTCGCGGTCCAGCGTGTTGATGAGTTGGCGCTGGTTTTTGATGTTCTGTCCAATAAGCTGCAGTTTGTTCATCGTGACACTCTCGTCACGCTTGGTCTGCTTGAGCATTTTATTGGTCTGCTCAATCTCTTCCTGCAGTTTCTTTTGCTGTTTCTGCAGGTCCTTGACACTGTCTGCAGGGAAAACGGGAACGCAGAGCAGCAATGCTAAGAAGAGCCATATGATTTTATGCGCTTTCATCTATTTTCCTGTTTACTCAAAGCCATTGGCTAATATCTATTTGCGAATACCGTTGCAGCGGCTGATGCCCGATATGAACCGGTACGTCTGTTTGACGCATAGGGTAGGAGATGGTCAGCTCGAACAAGTCGTCGCCATAGGTGTAATACAGCCGTGCTTTCTCGCTGCCTAACGGCAGTTCTGCGGAGCATATCTGTTGCAACTCGTCCCAATTAAGTGACGGGCTCAGTTTGCGATTGATGTCATGATAACCGGCGGAAGCATATTGACCATGTATTTTGTCTATCCCGATAATCTCGGTAGGAGTAGCCTCTATACGCATCATTTCAATACCGAACATAGGTTGTATGCTGATTACCAGCATGGAGTCGCGCACTACCTGCATGGTGGCATTGGCACTGATGCGGTTGTCCGGTGTCAGCACGGTAATCTTGACGCCTTGGATGAGGCAGGTATGCCAGGCGGGAGTCTCTGCTTCGGGGGTCTCGTCAGTAGTCTGTATGGAGTGTCGCTTCACGCCACAACCTGTCAACAGCACTATCAGTGCGCATACCCACAGTGCTCTCCTGATATATCCTTTATTTTTGTTCATGATTGCCTTTCACTTTTCTCAGATGCTCTACTATCTCGGCACGTACATCATCGGTGGCATTCCATAAGGCTTTGTTGAGGTAGAACTGCGCCAGTTGTTCCTGCCCCTGCAGGTGCATAATCCATCCGTAGGTGTCCAGATAAACGGGGTTGTTCGGCTCATCGTGAATAGTTATCTGGCTCAGTTGCTCGGCTTTGCGCAGATCACCTCCGTGTGTGGCCAGCAGATAGGCGTAGTTGTTCAGTACCATCAGGTTGCGCGGAGCCAATGCTATCACACGCTCGTAGGTGTCATACAATTCTTTCTGTCGCGCTCCTGCGCGCTGGAGCAGGTCAATACGATAGAGCAGGAACTGCACGTTCGTAGGCTCGTTCTCCAACCATCGGTCCACCTCTGCTATCGCTTTCTTAGGCTTGCCCCAAAGAGCATAGATGCTGGTTCTGTTGTAGGCGCTATAGGCATCATATCCGCGGATTGCATCTATCTCGTCCTGTACAGCCAGCGATTTTTTGAATTCGCCTGCATACGCATACAACTGGCGCAGTTTGTCCAGCAACTCCTCATCCTTGGGGTTGACATGATGAGCCTGCTCCATTACTTGCAAGGCTTGGTGCTGCTTGTCCTTGGTCGGAGCGTTTAGCAGGGCGTTGGTATAGCGGAGCCATTGGTCATGGGGGTCGTTGTTGAAGGCTTTCTCATAGGCGGCGAACGCGCGTTCGCTGTCGCCCAAGGCGTCGTATAGGATGCCCAGCAATTCCTGTGTCTCTCCGTCTGCCGGGTTCAGTTGCTCGCAGAACTGCAGTAGCACCAGTGCGTCCGGGTAACGCTCCTGCCGGATAGCCTGTTTAGCGGCATACCAGTAATAGGTGAACTGCTGCTGTCGCTCCACGCTCAACACCGCCTGCGCCTCTTTCTGCACGGGCTTCTTCGCAGCCATCGGCAATGACACCAGCATAGCCGCCAATAACCCTATGATCTTAACCCCATTCGCCATTACCCCTTATTTCCTTCCGCTATGCCCGAATCCTCCTGCACCGCGTCCGGTTTCGCTCAGTTCGCTCACCTCCACCACTTCCGGTGTCTCATGGCGCGCGATGACCATCTGGCATATACGTTCGCCGGGTTCAATAATCTGCGACTCGCCGCTGAGGTTGATCATGATTACCCCTACCTCGCCGCGGTAGTCGGCATCTATCGTGCCCGGAGTATTCAGTATGGTCAGCCCGCGTTTTAATGCCAGACCGCTGCGGGGACGAATCTGTGCCTCATAACCCGCAGGCAGTTCGATAAACAAGCCTGTTGGTATCAACCGTCTCTCCATGGGCTGCAATGTTACCGCCCCGCTCAGGTTGCAACGGATATCCATACCTGCCGCCTGCTCACTCTCATATCGCGGCAACGGATTATTGCTCTTATTAATGATTTTCAAAACCATCGTTTTTTGTATTTAAGTCTGTATTCTGTCAGGCCGCAGGCCGGTCTCTTTACTCTGTCAGCGTAGCGGTCTATCAAAACCTCTTCTCTACCAGCACTCTCAATCCGTCTTCCACGATTCGGATATGTATGTCTTTCCCCATTTCCACAGGGTCGCCGTCGATGTGGAAAGGAGCTGCGCTCTCGCGTTCCAATGTGATCTCTCTCGCGCGGAGGGTATCCATGAAATGGCTGTTGTCTATGCTTCCCGCGAATAGCCTCAGGGCAAGGCTCGCGCTTCCTATAATGGCATGGCTGGACATCAGCATGATATCCATTTTGCCGTCCTGCACACTGGCCTTAGGCGCTATCAGTGCTTCGTATCCCCATTGGTTGGCATTGGCAAAAGTGATCAGGAATGCCTTGTGTGTCACATCCAGTCCGTCACCGACGATATGATAAGTCTGGGGCTCATAGCTGAACACATCCTTCAGTATATTCTGCAGATAGGTCATGAACCCGCGTTTGCTGCTGCCGGCAAAATGGTCAGCAATCAATGCGTCAAAACCTGTGCCGCAAGTGCTGACGAACATACGTCCGTTGGCAAGCCCGTAATCCACGCAAATCGGCTCAGAATGGTTGAGCATCTCAATCGCTTTCTGTGGACGGACAGGGATACTCAGGTGGCGTGCAAAACCATTGCCGCTGCCCATGGGTATGATGCCCAGCGAGGTTTGTGTGTTGCACAGTCCCTTGGCTACTTCGTTCACTGTGCCGTCACCGCCTACGGCCACTACGGCGTCAAATCCCATACGGGCGTACTGATGTGCCATCTCGGTGGCATGCCCGGCGTATTCGGTGAAGGCGATGTTGGGCAGCCATTGCCGGATGTCCAGTGTTTGCATAATCAGCTTGGGCAACTTGCGTTTGACTGCTTGCGCCTCTTTGTCGCCGGAGACGGGATTGATGATAAACGCGATATTCTTCATAGTCAATTATCAGTGGATTCGTGCACCGGTGATACTGTAAACGGCATCGCCGCGAATGATAATAATCTGTCCGTTGCGAATCACTTTCCTTGCTGCCGGTTGATCCGACGCTACTTCCTCCACGCCCTCAGTGTCGCATAGGGTAGTGTAGTTGCTATACGAGAATCCTGTGCCGCATTGGATGCTGATAGAGTGGATATAAATCGAGTTGGTGGTGCAAGTTACAGTGATTGACGCCGTGCCGGTGGCGTTATTGAAATCAAATACCAGATTGCGCAGTGTGGTACCGCCGGTCTTTGTTATCTGTTTGGTAATAGCGGTCTCGTCGATGCTCATAGTAATACTACCTGCGCCACTGCTCTTGTTGGTGCAATATTTTACCGTCACTTTGCTCACTTCGTCAAACTCTTTGGTCGTATTGGCACCTGCGCCGCTGGTGCTATATGATACCTGTACGCCTTGTTTGTCGGATGAGTACATATAGCCGCTTTTTGTGCCGTTCCATGTGCCGGTGGATTCATCCCAGTTCTTCGAAGTGAAAGTATAGGTCTCTTCTGTCTGTTCGGAGCCTCCGCCTTTGATGGCGAATACGGCATAGTAAACTGTTGCGGAAGCGGTGCTGTTGTTTTCCGCCATGACGGGTGCGGTGTCAATGCTATAGTAGTTCTCTGTGGCCGTCCAACCCATAAATTCATAGCCCGCACAACTCTCCGGCTTGCCGCTCGGGAGGGTAAGTTTGCCGCCGATTGCCAGATTGGTGGCAAACACACTGCCACCTGCTTTCCACATAACAGTCTGTGCTCCAGTTGCTGTGATGGTAATATCGCCGGTTACGCTTGCTATGCTGAACGTGTTGGTCTCTGTGTCATAACTGAAACCGCTACCGTAAGCCAGTGTCGAAATACCCATTTTGACACTCCAGCAGCCGGCATCGGCCAGCGAATAACCCTCGTCAGGAGTAATGGTCAGCGTAAGTTCTGTCTCGCGGGTTACAACACTATTGTCAGGAACGGTGCAGTTGACACCGCTTATTGTATAATTATACTCGTCTCTTGGTGCACCGCCGTTGTAGAGGCAGGTGATTACGCCGTTTGTCTCGCTGATTTCATTGAAGGTATGGTCGCTCAGCGGAGTGCAACTGGTCTTTTTGGCGGTGCCGGGGAACGGATTGCTGCCGGTGCCGATTCTTGTTCCGCTGGCAGATACAATAGTGTATTTGGGCGAGTTGGCAGTGTTGTTCGGGGTGTTTTTGGCCCACGCGTCGGCACTGAAATTGACTTTCCATACCAGCATGCCGTGACCCGGCGCAAACTTGTCCCAACCGCTCTGCTGGCGGTTTTCGATATAATAGCACAAGCCGTTTGTTGTAGCGCCAACCTGGCTGTTCGACGAATTGAACTGATAGGCTGCGTAATCCTCGGTTCCGTTGGCTGCCAAGGTGATGTCGCGTCCCTCTGTGCCGAGATTTTCAGGGGTGATCCATCCGAAGAAATATTTCTCCCACGGACTGTAGTTGGGAGGGCAGTGACCGCCGCCGTTATATCCTCCACCGTCCATGATGTCCCAGTCATTGGGGGTCAGTCCGCTGTAGTAGTTCGTGCTGTAATTGGTGTCATAGAAATCCGGCATACCCATTACATGCCCGAACTCATGGCACAGCACGCCGATGCCGGTCAAACCGCCGGTCTGTCCGTCTATCTCGTTCGACATCGCATAATTGTCCAGATACACGCCGTCTATCTTGGTCTGCGCAAGTGTGTAATTGGTGTAGGTGGAGTATTTGGTGACGAGTTCGTTGATGCTGTAGTTGTGCGGCCAGATAGTGTTCGCACCTCCGCCGTCCGCTTCGCCTTTGCCGGCATAAACGACATATACGAAATCTACATAACCGTCGTTGTCAGAGTCGTAGTCAGCAAAATTGAGATCCGGGTACTGCTCATTAGCCAAGATACATCCCTCAATCACCGCATCGGTGGCATACTCGTCCTCGTTACCTACGTTGTTGCCGTAGTAGGAATAGTTCTTGCTCAGCGTCACCGGACCATACACATCAAACTGCGGACGGTACTGACCATTGGATTGATCGGAAAAATACGTGACTGCAGAGGGATAGTTGACGTTCTGGTAGGTGTTCACCGTACATTCCTCTGCATTGAACATCTCGTCAAAAACCTCCCGGGTATGCCCGGCAGCCAGGTTCTTGTTCGCAAAATTCACCAGAATGACAATGCCCCGCGGAGCGAGGTTGGGTGTCGTTCCCACCTCTTGAGGCATTCTGCTTGGGCTGCGGCGCGCCTTGGCGGCAGCATGACGGGCTTGGGCTTCCGCCTCGCTCGGGGCGTCGCCTGTTACTTCCCAAACACCCTCGTCGTTTTGTTTCACTTGCTTGCCGTCGCGGTTGACGGTATAGTGGTAATATTCATCACCTACTTGGCGAATCTCAATCTCGCTACCATCGGGCTGGGTTTGTACTTGCCATCCGCGATAAGCAGGCATTGCTTGCACTCCTAATGCCAGCAATAAGCCGGCTGCTACATTTAAAATTTTCTTCATGTCTAATCTCAATTGCTTGTGTTTTTGTTGATTGTGATTATCCTGAAAATCGCGCAAAGTTACACTTTTTTTTGCACATATCCAAAAAAAATAGTACTTTTGTAGCCAATTATGAAAAAAACAGCAATATTAGCAATCGAATCTTCCTGTGATGACACTTCTGCAGCCGTGATTATAGATGGTATTCTTTGCAGCAATGTGATTGCTTCGCAGAAGGTTCACGAGGAGTTCGGCGGTGTTGTGCCCGAACTGGCGAGCCGGGCGCATCAGCAAAATATCCTTCCTGTTGTGGACACTGCCCTCCGGCGTGCAGGTATAACAGCCCAGGAACTTTCCGCAATCGCTTTTACGCGCGGGCCGGGCTTGCTCGGATCGCTCCTTGTCGGCACTTCTTTTGCCAAGGGGTTGGCTCTTGCGCTGCATATTCCGCTCATTGATGTCAATCATCTACAGGGACACGTGCTCGCTCATTTTGTCGAGCCTTCCGAAGAACTGAAGGCGGTTACCCCTTCTCTCAGGCCTTTTGCCGGTAAGAAACTTCCGCATCCGTCCTATCCTTTCCTTTGTTTGCTGGTATCCGGCGGCAACAGTCAGATTGTGCTGGTCAAGGCATACAATGATATGCAAATATTGGGCCAAACTATCGACGACGCAGCGGGCGAAGCGTTCGACAAATGCGCCAAGGTACTTGGTCTGCCGTATCCCGGAGGACCGTGGATTGACCGTCTTGCCAAACTCGGCGACGCAGCCAAATACCCGTTCGCCAAACCTAATATTCCCGGCTACAACTATTCCTTCTCCGGCCTCAAGACATCGTTTCTCTATACGCTCCGTGACATGCTCCGCGAGCATCATCTGGAGACTATCGACCAATTGGCGGAAGCTGTTCCCAACCTCCGCGAAGACATGTGCGCCTCGCTCCAAACGACGGTGGTGGATATCCTGATGCGAAAACTAAGGAAAGCAGCCAAAGATCTGAATATCAACCAAGTGGCGGTAGCCGGAGGCGTGTCGGCCAATAGTGCCCTCAGACAGGCGTTTATGGATTACGGCAAGCGCTATCATGCCGAGGCATTTATCCCGCCGTTCTCGTTCACTACCGACAATGCCGCCATGATCTGCCAGACAGGTTATTTCAAGTATCTGGATAAGGATTTTTGCGCAATAGATGAAGTTCCCTTTGCCAAGACCACGATATAAATGGCTAAACTCAAACCGCAAATAGCAAGTCCCAAATCCCTCATCCGGCCGTACTCGGATGTGCTGGTTTTCATGCTGGCGCTTCTGGTGGCGAACTATTTCTGGAAATTCACCTTCAGCGGTGATGAAATGGGTGACAGGGTCACATGGCTGGGTATGGACGTCACTGCGCCTTTTGAATGGATGGCGTGCCACATAGCTTCAGTGGTCTATCGGCTTGTATCGCTATGCCGTGATACGGTGTTTATGCCGGACGCTCATACCATCCGTTTTGACAACGGGGGAGGTACTACGATTGTGTGGGGCTGTTCGGGCTTCAAGCAGATGTTCATCTGGTTCTGGCTCATTTTCACTGTCCGTAATGTCCCTAATAGCACATCCAAGGCTCACCTCTGGCTGCGCAAACTCTGGTATATTCCATTGGGATGGCTGTGTTGTTATGCGTTCAATATTCTCAGGATATTCCTGATCTGTCTGCTGATAGAGAATCATCCCGCGTGGTTTCATCCCTTGCACGATTATTTCTTCAAATACCTCTTCTACGGCATGCTTTTCCTGCTGTGGGTCGTGTTTATAGAAAAAATCCGTCCCCCGCAAGGAACGGATTCTGTCTGAATCACCCGCCATTACTTTCGCCGTTCGTCCTTACCTGTATTTGGCTTCCCGGCAATCGCCTAAAATCGACAGATACGACTCGTACCTGCTGACGGCTATCCCGCCGTGCTCTACGGCTTCTGTCACTGCGCAGCCTGGTTCATTGGTATGCGTGCAGTTGCTGAACCGGCACTTGCTGCTCTTTTGGAATATCTCCCGGAAATAATGGCTTACTTCCTCCCGCTCAAAATCAATCGTCCCGAATCCCTTTATTCCCGGCGTGTCAATCACCCATCCCTTCGTACTTTGTACATCATCCCGTTGTACATCCAGTTCGTACATCTCGCTGAACGTAGTGGTGTGCATGCCTTTGTCGTGGGCGTCGGAGATCTTGCCCGTGCGGGTTATCTCGCGGCCAAAGAGGGCATTCAGCAGTGTTGATTTGCCTACACCCGAGTTGCCGCTCAGCAAGGTGGTCTTGCCAGCCAGCAACGGCAAAATATCAGAAGACTGAAGGGTGATGGCTGATAACTCTACTGTTTCATAACCTATACTCTTGTACAGCGCGCACAACTCATCCTGTTGCGCCAGTTCCTCTTCGTTCAGCAGGTCTATCTTGTTGAAGATAAGTATTACGGGCACGCGGTACGCCTCGCAGGTGGCCAGGAAGCGGTCCATAAAAACAGTGGAGGTCTGCGGATGGTTGATGGTCACGATGAGTGCCACTTGGTCGATGTTAGCTGCCAGAATATGGCTCTCTTTGCTCAAGTTGGTTGAACGGCGGATAATATAGTTCCTCCGCTCTTCCACTTCTGTAATCCAGAATCCTGCATCGGTGCTTTCGCCATTCGCCATGACCACTACATGGTCTCCCACCGCCACGGGGTTGGTGCTACGGATTCCGCGGATGCGGAAGTTGCCCTTTATGTGGCACTCCACATCCTGTCCATCATCCGTCCGGACGATGTAGCTGCTACCCGTTGATTTGATGACTAATCCTCTCAATTGACAATTATCAATTAACAATTACCAAAGCGTCCTAAAAGTTCGGTACAAACATAATAGAAAGTACGTACCTTAAAACTTTGTACCCAACCCGTAGAGCCCTTTGTAAATTGTACATTACACCGTCATGATTTCTTTTTCCTTGGCGGCGTAGAGGGCTTCCACCTTCGCGATGTACTTGTCGTGTACTTTCTGGATGTCCGCTTCGGCATCTTTCTCTGTGTCTTCGCTCAGGCCGTTCTTGACGAGTTTCTTAAACTCCTCGATGGCATCACGGCGGGCGTTGCGGATAGACATCTTGGCGGTCTCGCTCTCTGCCTTGCATTGCTTGCAGAGCGCACGGCGGCGTTCCTCGGTCAGCGGCGGAAGGATCAGACGGATAGTCTCGCCGTTGTTGGACGGTGCCAGACCGATGTTCGAGTTGATGATAGCGCGCTCAATCTCGCCGATGAGTTTCTTCTCCCACGGGGTAATAGCTATCGTACGGGCATCCGGAGTGGTGACCGTAGCGCAGCTGCTCAAAGGTGACATGGTACCATAGTAGTCAATCTTGACCGGGTCAAGAATACGCGGGTTGGCTTTGCCGGCACGGATACGTTGGAGTGTGTCGTCCAGGTGTGCCACGGCGTTCTGCATCTGCTCTTCGGCTGCAGATTCGTACAATTCAAGTTCGTCTTCCATAATGTTTTTTCGTTATGTCGTCATGACGTCATTTCGTCATTACGATAAATTAAGGTTTCACTAATGTGCCAATCTGTTCTCCGTTAATGACTTTTTCGAGATTGCCGGCTTTGTCCATGTTAAAGACATAGATAGGCATGCCGTTCTCCTTGCACATGATCGTAGCGGTCTGGTCCATCACCTTCAATCCGCGGCGGATGACCTCGTCGTAGGAGATCTCGCTGAACTTGGTGGCTGTGGGGTCTTTTTCGGGGTCGGCGGTGTAGATACCGTCCACGCGTGTGCCCTTGAGCATGACATCCGCTTTGATCTCCAGTGCGCGGAGCGACGAACCGGTGTCGGTGGTGAAATACGGATTGCCTGTGCCTCCGGCTATGATCACTACGTTGCCTTTGTCCAGCAGGCGTCTGGCTTTGGCAGGGCTGTAGAAATCGCCGACAGGCTCCATGCGGATGGAGGTCAGCACCCGCACTTTCTGGCCGACAGCCTCCAGTGCGGAGGACAGTGCCAGCGCGTTGATGATAGTGGCTAACATACCCATCTGGTCGCCTTTCACGCGGTCGAAACCGCGCTGTGTACCGCTCAGACCACGGAAGATGTTTCCGCCGCCGATGACGATACCTATCTGCACGCCTGTCCCGGCAATCGCTTTGATCTGCACGGCATATTCGTTGAGGCGCTCTGTGTCAATGCCTTGTTTGTTGGCCCCGGCCAGGCTTTCGCCGGAGAGTTTAAGTAATATTCGCTTGAACATAATGTATTTGGAATTTCCGGATTTCCGGAGTTCTGGATTTTGGATTCATCACTTGTACCAACTTGTGTACATGGCGTAGTTGTCGGCAATCGTCTTGTTGATCTCCTCCGTCTGTGCAGGGTCGGCTTTCTTGATGAACCTGGCAGGCACGCCGCCCCATATCTCGTGAGGACCTATCTGTGTGCCTTTGAGCACCAGTGCCCCTGCTGCTACGATGGCTCCTTCGCCCACGTGCGCTCCGTCCAGCAGGGTAGAGCCCATGCCTATGAGCGCGTAGTCGTCCACATCGGCACCGTGGATGGTGACGTTGTGCCCCACCGACACGTAGTCACCCAGCGTGATGGTGGATTTCTTGTAGAGCGTGTGGAGCACCGCTCCGTCCTGTATGTTACAGTGTTTGCCGATGGTGATAGTGTTCACATCGCCGCGGAGAACGGAGTTGAACCACAGGCTTGTGCCTTCGCCCACCGTCACATCACCGACGACGGTAGCGTTCTCCGCCATAAACACATCGTCAGCAATGTGCGGGGTGAGTATCTCGCCGTTGCGGTTGATAGTCTTTACTAAAGCCATAGATTCTCTGGAATTCTGGAGTTCTGGACTTCTGGATTTCCGGACTTTCGTCCATTCTCCATCCGTCCATTCTCCCCTATTATCGTGCAGCGATGATTGCCAGGAATTTCTCGGCTACGAGGGCTGCGCCGCCGATGAGGCCGCCGTCGATGTCCGGGCATGCGAAGAGCTCTGCTGCGTTCTTCTCGTTGCAGCTGCCGCCGTAGAGGATAGTGGTGTCCTCGGCTGCCTCTTTGCCGTATTTCCCAGCTACGAGGCTGCGGATGTATGCGTGGATTTCCTCTGCCTGTGCCGGCGTAGCGGTCAGGCCGGTACCGATAGCCCAAACGGGTTCGTAAGCCAGGGTGATTTGCTTCCACTCCTCAGCACTCAGAGAGAAGACGGAGCCCTCCAGCTGTGCTTTCACTACCTCGTTCTGCTTGCCTGCCTCGCGCTCTTCTTTGACCTCACCGATGCAGAAGATGACTTTCAGTCCGTTAGCCAGCGCCAGACGTACTTTCTCGGCCAGCGTCTCATAGCTCTCAGCGTAGTACTGACGACGCTCGGAGTGACCCAGAATCACATACTCTGCGCCGGTGGATTTCACCATTTCTGCGCTCACCTCGCCGGTATAGGCACCCTTCTCGTGGTCGGCGCAGTTCTCCGCTGCCACTTTGACGGGCGAGCCCTTGAGCAGCCCGGCCACGGTAGCCAGATGGATAAACGGCGTACCGATGACTACAGCGCATTGGGGGGTCTGTACAGCTTTTTTCAACTCGGTAGCCAGCTCTACACCTTCCTGCAGGTTCTTGTTCATTTTCCAGTTGCCTGCAACCATTCTTGTTCTCATAGGATATGTATATATTTAGTTATGAATGCTTTTTCCCAATTTGGCTACAAAATTACAACAAAAAATTGACATATGCAAGGATTTGGACAAAAAAGTATTAACTTTCTACTTTTTCGATAGCATCACACACACAGCGTAATGGGAGTTAACGAACTGGCGAAGGCGAAACGACAACTCCTGCTACTTTCACAAGCCACGGGAGTCCCTTTTCATTTAACTTTTAAATTTCATTACCACCGGCAGAAAGACGGAGGCGGGGTAGCACCCAAAATGATGCTGTCGGTTTCGCTTAGCGGATGGATTGTCCCATTACGTTAAGCAGCTGACCGTTCTTCTCGATGAGGAGCTGAGTTAACTACGCGCTTAACGGCTTTAACGGAAGCGTCGGTGTTGTCCAAAGAGGTAGGATCCGGTTTGACGACACGGTACACGCTAATAGATGCTACATTGTGGGTTAATTATATATAGCGTTTAAGCTATGTTTCATACGAAATAATATAGTTTGTTTATATGTTAGTATTCAGTTATTTATATCTTGTTGTAATATTCATGACACGAGAAGAGAGAGCACTCACAACACGTGCAAGTGCTACGGTTAG
>FLNW01003328.1_pt1 | contig 14431 bp, 13 predicted proteins | sample 1140371 | NCBI WGS metagenome assembly FLNW01 (sample SAMEA3878170, study PRJEB12797) | bioreactor metagenome | biome: Moose rumen | place: Sweden | collected 2011-10
AAATGCATGGAAAAAGGCGTACTTTGTCTCTCAGCCAAAGACAAGATAAGACTTTTGCCTGCTCTTAATATTCCTATGCCGCTTCTGACGGAGGCAGTGGATATAATAAAGCAGGTTTGCGCCGAAGAGGTATAGGATATGGATTTAAGAAAAAGAAACTTTTTAAAACTTTTGGATTTCACTCCGGAGGAAATAGAATATCTTATTGATTATGCTGCAAAACTCAAAGAAGAAAAGAAACAAGGCATAGTTAACAAAATACATGAAGGCAAAAACATAGCTTTGATTTTTGAGAAGAACAGTACACGTACCCGTTGTTCTTTTGAAGTTGCTGCTGCTGATTTGGGAATACATCCGGTTTATCTTGACCCGACATGCTCACAGTTCGGAAAGAAGGAAAGTGTTGAGGATACTGCTCGTGTACTCGGACGTATGTTTGACGGCATCGAATACAGAGGATACGGTCAGGAAATCGTTGAGGAAATTGCAGCTAATGCAGGTGTGCCTGTATGGAACGGACTTACAAATGAATTTCACCCGACACAGATTCTTGCAGACTTCCTTACTATAAAGGAGCACTTCGGACACCTGAAAGGCATCAAACTTGTATATATGGGCGATGCAAGATATAACATGGGAAACTCACTTATGGTCGGCTGTGCCAAGATGGGAATGCACTTTATAGCATGCTCACCTAAAGAGTATTTCCCTGATGAAAATCTTGCTGATGAGTGCCGTGAAATTGCAAAAACAACAGGCGGTAAAATTGAATTCTCAGACAGCCCTATGGATGCTACAAAGAATGCGGACATTATATATACAGATGTCTGGGTGTCTATGGGTGAGCCTTATGAAGTATGGGCAATCAGAATAAATGACTTGCTACCTTATCAGGTCAATAAGGCATTGATGGAAAATGCGGGGCCTCAATGTAGATTTATGCATTGTCTGCCGTCATTCCATGACCTTAAGACGGAAATGGGAAAAGATATATGCGAGATGAACGATCTCGACTGTCTGGAAGTAACGGATGAAGTCTTTGAAAGCGAACGATCAATAGTATTTGATGAAGCTGAAAACAGGATGCATACAATAAAAGCGGTAATTGCCGCAACCATCTGAAAAAAGTATAAGTTATATAATGAAGGGCTGATCGGAGCCCTTCATTTTTTAAATATTTATGAATATTTTTCAAAGCACTTGATTTTTGTGTATTTAGTGATAAAATATATTTAGCACTCGGGAGTGTAGAGTGCTAAACACGATTTCACTTTTCGGAGGTAATATAAAATGAAAATCAAACCATTGGCAGACAGAGTTGTATTAAGACCCTGCGAAGTTGAAGAAACAACAAAAAGCGGTATTGTGCTTGCATCATCAGCACAGGAAAAACCACAGGTAGCCGAAGTAGTTGCAGTAGGCCCCGGCGGAAATGTTGACGGTAAAGAAGTTACAATGCTTGTTAAAGCCGGTGATAAGGTTATAACCGGCAAGTATTCAGGTACTGAAGTTAAGGCTGACAATGTTGAATATACAATAGTTCGTCAGTCAGAGATTTTAGCTATAGTAGAATGATCAGGAGGTAACAATCATGGCAAAACAAATTATATATGGCGAAGAAGCACGTAAAGCTTTACAAAACGGTATCGATAAACTTTCCGATACAGTTAAAATAACATTAGGCCCCAAAGGCAGAAATGTTGTTCTCGACCGTAAATACGGCGCACCTCTTATCACAAACGACGGTGTAACAATTGCAAAAGAAATAGAACTCGAAGATGCATTTGAAAATATGGGTGCTCAGCTTGTTAAGGAAGTTGCTACAAAGACAAACGATGTTGCAGGAGACGGAACAACAACAGCAACACTTTTGGCCCAGGCTCTTGTTCGTGAAGGAATGAAGAACGTAGCAGCAGGTGCTAACCCGATGGTAGTTAAAAAGGGAATGCAGGCAGCTGTTGACGCAGTCGTAGCAGAAGTTCTCAAAAATGCAAAGAAAGTTAAGTCATCAGATGACATTGCCAAGGTTGCTACAGTTTCTGCAGCTGATGAGTATATAGGCCAGCTTATAGCTGATGCCATGGAAAAGGTTACAGCTGACGGTGTTATCACTATTGAGGAATCAAAGACATCTGAAACATATTCCGACGTAGTTGAAGGCATGCAGTTTGACCGTGGATACATTTCACCATACATGGTAACAGACACAGATAAAATGGAAGCAGTTATCGATGATGCTCTTATACTTATAACAGATAAGAAGATATCAAATATCCAGGAAGTACTTCCTTTACTTGAGCAAATAGTTCAGGCTGGTAAGAAACTTGTTATCATAGCTGAAGATGTTGAGGGCGAAGCTCTTTCAACAATTCTTGTTAACAAACTTCGCGGAACATTCACATGCGTATGTGTTAAGGCACCCGGATTTGGCGACAGAAGAAAAGAAATGCTTCAGGATATAGCTATTCTTACAGGCGGTGAGGTAATCACATCTGACTTAGGTCTTGAACTTAAGGATACACAGATGAGCCAGCTCGGCCGTGCAAAACAGGTTAAGATTTCAAAAGAAAACACAATCATAGTTGACGGTGCAGGCGACAGCGCCGATATCAAGGCAAGAGTTGCTCAGATCCGTTCACAAATTGAGAGTTCAACATCTGAATTCGATACAGAAAAACTCAAAGAGCGTCTTGCAAAACTTGCAGGCGGTGTAGCTGTTATCCGTGTTGGTGCTGCTACTGAAACTGAAATGAAAGAAAAGAAACTCCGTATAGAAGATGCTCTTGCAGCTACTAAGGCAGCCGTAGAGGAAGGGTCTGTAGCAGGTGGCGGTGTAGCACTTCTTAATGCGCTTGATGCAGCTTCTGCTTTACTTGATAAAGATGACCAGGATTACAAGACAGGTGTCAATATCGTTATAAGAGCAATGGAAGAACCTCTCCGTCAGATTGCAAAGAACGCAGGCCTTGAAGGCTCAGTTATCGTAAATGAGATAGTAAACAAGAAAAAGGCAGGCTATGGATTTAACTTTGCTACAGGTGAGTATGTTGACATGTTTAAGGCAGGTATACTTGACCCTGCAAAAGTAACACGTTCAGCTCTTCAAAATGCTGCTTCTGTTGCAGCTATGGTTCTTACCACAGAATCACTTGTTGCTGATATACCGGATCCTCAGGCTGAGGCAGCAGCTCAGGCTGCAATGGCTCAGGCAGGCGGCGGAATGTATTAATAAAAGCTGTAAAGTCCAAAGGCTATATGAGACCGCAAAACGCGGTCTCATTTTGTGATATGACGGGCATGCAGTTGCCTACGAATCCCAAAGCGACTCCTAAGGTTTGTATCGCGAGGTACAGGCGAGAAGAAGGAATAGCGATATCGTAGCCTAACGAACAGAAAATCAATATCAGGGCGCATACGTAGGATAAGCGGACCAAGTGTTATGAAGTCCAAAAGGCAACCGTAAAGCGTATGTGCAAATTAGGCAGGAAGACGAAGAAAGACTGATGACTTATCCCGTGAGGTCTCACAGGTGTGGTAGGAATAGTGATTCCATAGCCGACATAGTAACAACGAACTGTGAGAAGTCAGCCAAGGTCGTAGTGATTAAATCTTTTTCTATATCAGAACCAATCACCAAATCACCTCAGTTTATCAAAAAAATAAATTTTGCAAGTATGTAAAAGATTAATTTATTTCATATGTTAATACAGATGATAGATTATTTGTTGCAGAACTTTCAGGCTCAGCAGCGTGGAGAAACATTCTTGGAATTTCTGAATAAATAAAAACATATGCAAAACTAAAACACACAAGGGCATTTAATTTATGTTGCCGTCTTTATTTTTTCTTTTTTGACATCCAAATGTATTCTGATTTGTTTTTTGATATCAATTTTTGATACCTGTTACTTTCAATAATTTTGTAATCTGCCATATCACAAACATGTATATGAGCAATGTCTTTATTATTATCGTCATAATTCCTAAGCTTTCCATATTTTTTTACATACTTATATCATAATTCTACATTTTTTAGGTATTATACAATAAAACCTGCCAAATTATAGAAAAAAGGACAAATAAATCGAGTAGGGACTACACGTCAGCCTCAGCACGATTATATGCAGTAAAAAATGCTTTTATTCAAAAGAAATAATATAAATATGAAAAAAACTATTGACATATGCATTTACAGGTGGTAGAATTTATGCAAACTTAATATGAAACCTATGAGGAAGAGTGAGTATCCTTAATTCCCTTGTTTTCAGAGAGTTGCTCATTGGTGGAAGAGCAATAACAAAGATTTTGGAGAATGGACTTCTGAGGGCGAGCAGAAATGATTTTCAGAGTATGTGAGACGGAGTTGACACTTCGTAAACAAAAGTCGGCATATGATAGTATGCATTGAGAGGACGAGAAATCGTCAAGCCGGGTGGCACCGCAGGATAATATATAATTCCTGTCCCAGCATTGGGGCAGGATTTTTTATGCCCCGCAATATGCCATACAAATAATAATTAAAGGAGGAAATTGAAATGGCAGAAAACAAAATACCTTACAAAATCTACTTAGACGAAAACGAGATGCCGAACGCATGGTACAATGTGCGTGCTGACATGAAAAACAAGCCGGCACCATTACTTAATCCCGGAACACATCAGCCTATGACAGCTGAAGAACTCGGCGGAGTTTTCTGCGGGGAACTTGTAGCACAGGAACTTGATAATGAAAATGCATATATCGAGATACCGCAGGAAATCAAGGATTTTTACAAAATGTATCGTCCTTCACCATTGGTTCGTGCTTACTACCTTGAGAAGTATTTGCAGACCCCGGCTAAGATTTATTATAAATTTGAAGGTAATAACACTTCCGGATCTCATAAACTTAACTCAGCAATAGCTCAGGCATATTATGCAAAGAAGCAGGGTCTCAAAGGTGTAACTACAGAAACCGGTGCAGGTCAGTGGGGTACAGCACTTTCAATGGCTTGTTCATATTTTGGACTTGATTGTAAAGTATTCATGGTTAAAGTTTCTTATGAACAAAAGCCATTCAGACGTGAGGTTATGAGAGTTTACGGATCTTCTGTTACACCTTCTCCGTCAATGGAAACAGAGATAGGACAAAAAATCAATGCTGAGCATCCGGGAACAACAGGTTCACTCGGTTGCGCAATATCTGAGGCTGTTGAAGTTGCTGTTAAGAATCCGGGCTACAGATACGTTCTTGGCTCAGTACTTAATCAGGTTATTCTGCATCAGTCAGTTATAGGACTTGAAACCAAGGCAGCACTTGATAAATACGGCGTTAAGCCTGACATTATTATCGGATGCGCAGGCGGCGGAAGCAATCTCGGCGGACTTGTTTCTCCATTTGCAGGAGAGATGCTCAGAGGAGAGGCTGATTATGAGATTATAGCTGTTGAGCCGGCTTCATGCCCAAGCTTTACAAGAGGCGTTTATGCATATGATTTCTGCGATACAGGAATGGTTTGCCCACTTGCTAAGATGTATACACTTGGTTCAGACTTTATTCCTTCTGCAAACCATGCAGGCGGACTTCGTTACCATGGCATGAGCCCAATTCTTTCACAGCTTTATGATGATGGATATATTAAGGCTGTTTCTGTTGAACAGACTAAGGTGTTCGAAGCTGCAGAGCAGTTCGCAAGAGTTGAAGGAATTCTTCCTGCTCCTGAGAGCTCACATGCAATCAGAGTTGCAATAGACCAGGCTCTTAAGTGTAAAGAGACAGGTGAAGAAAAGACAATTGTATTCGGCCTTACCGGAACAGGATACTTTGATATGGTAGCATATGAGCAATTCCACGACGGAACAATGACAGACTATATTCCGACAGACGAAGAACTCAAAAAGTTCAGAGACAAGTTACCTAAATTCGATTAATAAGGTAAAATGAAGGGAGCAGTTCGTTTTTGAACTGCTCCCTTTTTGACTTTTATGTATCTGGTTTATGCTTCTTCTTTTCCTGCAAGAGCTCTGTAAATAAGAGCAGCCAAAGCAGCGCCTACAAGCGGAGCGAGAATGAATACCCAAACTGCTGAGAGAGGTTCGGTATTTCCACTGATTGCAGCAACGATTGCCGGACCAATGCTTCTTGCCGGGTTTACAGATGTTCCTGTGAGACCGATTCCGAAAATGTGAACAAGTGTAAGTGTAAGACCTATGATAAGTCCGCCAAATGAACCATGTCCTGCTTTCTTCGATGTAACACCTAATATTGTGAGTACAAAGATGAAAGTAAGAATAACTTCTACGAGGAAAGCTGCAGCAGCACTGCCGTTTACACCTGCAAAGCCGTTTGATCCCAGACCACCTGTTTTATCTTCTACGTCACCTAGAGTAAATATAGCTTTCAAAAGGCCTGCACCTGCAAGAGCACCGAGGCATTGTGAAATCACATAGCCGATGAAATCTTTGATGCTCATTCCTCCTGAGATAAGAACGCCAAGAGAAACAGCAGGATTGATGTGACATCCTGAAATATTGCCTATACAATATGCCATACCGACGATAACAAGACCGAAAGCAAGTGCCGTAAGAATATATCCGGTGCTTCCGTCAACATTACATCCTACAAGCATTGCTGTTCCGCAGCCCAGAATGACTAAAACACATGTGCCGATAAATTCTGCTATATACTTTTTCATAAAGACATCTCCTTTACAAATTGATTACAAGTAAATTATAATATAGCAACAGATTTTTTTCAATAGACAGTTTTTATGATATAATGGTAAAAAATGCAGGAGGGAATATATGTTTAAGATACTTGTAGTCGACGATGATAAAAACACGAGACTGCTTTTGGAAACCGTTATTTCCAAGGACGGTTATACTGTCAAAACAGCAGAAGACGGAATTAAGGCATTGGAAATGCTTGAAAAAGAACATATAGACCTGGTAGTTCTCGATATAATGATGCCTAATATGGATGGCTATGAGTTTACTAAGACTGTAAGGGAAGCAGACAACGATCTCCCTATATTGATGGTCTCCGCAAAACAATTGCCACAAGATAAGAAAAAAGGTTTTATTGTCGGCACTGACGACTATATCACAAAACCGATAGATGAAGAGGAAACTCTCCTCAGAATAAAGGCGCTTTTGAGACGTGCAAAAATTGCAAGTGACAGAAAAATCGAAATCGGAGAGATAGTTATTGACCTTGATTCACTGACTGTCAGCGGTCACGGACAAGTAATAGAACTTCCGCAAAAAGAGTTTTTGCTTTTGTATAAACTTTTATCTTATCCGGGGAAAATATTTACAAGAATTCAACTTATGGATGAAATATGGGGAAATGACACCGATACAGGCTGGGAGACAGTTACTGTACATATAGCCAGACTTCGCAAGAAATTCGAGGGTTGGAATGAATTTGAAATAGAGTCCGTAAGGGGACTCGGATACAAGGCGGTAAAGAAAATATGAAAAACAGCAGAAAAGAGAAAATAAACAAAATAAAGTTACTTTTGCTGTTTTCAGGCAGTACATTTGCTTTCATCCTCATAACAACCGGTATTATACTCGGTATCATATTTTTGTTGATTCATTTTGATGTAATAACGGCAGGTGCAAATGTCCCGAACCCAAAGCGCTTTGTTATTTATTGCGCCGCAGTAAGCCTGGCAGTAGGTAGCATAATTGCCTTTTCGACAGGTTCATTTTCACTTACGCCTTTCAACAAAGTATTGATAGGAATGGATGAACTGGCCTCCGGGAATTATAAGGCGAGAGTCAAATTTAATTCCTTCTTTGCCAAGACAAGAATTGCTAAAAATTTTGAAAAAAGCTTTAACACAATGGCATCTGAACTTGAAAACACAGAGATGCTAAGGTCAGATTTCATCAACAACTTTTCACATGAGTTCAAGACTCCTATAGTATCAATATCGGGCTTTGCAAAACTGTTAAAGAGAGCTGATCTCACAGAAGAACAAAGAAAAGAATATATTGATATCATAGAAGAAGAATCACTCAGGCTCTCCAATATGGCAACCAATGTACTCAAACTTACAAAAGTTGAAAATCAGGTTGTTTTAAGTGATAAGACAAGGTTTAATATATCTGAGCAAATCAGAAATTGTGTTTTGCTTTTGGAAAACAAATGGACTAAAAAGAATATAGACTTCATAATAGATTTTGATGAATATTTAGTTGAGACCAATGAGGAGATAGTTCGCGATGTATGGATTAACCTTATAGACAATGCTATAAAGTTTACTCCGGAAGGCGGAAAAATTGGAATAGATATATACCGAAAAGGAAATAATATAGAAGTATCTGTAATTAACACGGGCAGCAGTATAGAAGCGGATAAAATGGATATGATCTTCAACAAGTTTTATCAGGCGGATGAATCACATGCAAGCGAGGGACATGGCATAGGACTTGCTATTGTAAAACATGTAGTTAAACTTCTTGAAGGAAGTGTAAGCGCAAAGAGTGAAGGAAATGTGACGAACTTTACCGTAATATTGCCGATTGCAGTTGACTAAAATAGAAATCATGTGTCTTTTGATGCATGATTTTTTTGTTTATTTTCAGTTTATATTTCTATATATAATGATAATGAAATCTTTTGAATGGAGAGCAATATTATGAACGATTCAGATAAAGAATATGTAATTAAAGTACGTCAATACCCGAATACCACAATGTTTGGCGCTATTGAAATGGCAAAAAACAAATATCCTAAAGCTATAGCTTATGACTTTCAAGGAAAACTTACAAATTACACGGATTTTGTAAAGCAGATTGAAGGTATAGCAAGGGGATTTGTAAAATTAGGAATAGGCAAAGGTGACAGAGTTACAATTTGTATGCCTAATACACCTCAGGGAGTCATATGCCTTTACGCACTGAACAGGATTGGCGCAATTGCAAATATGGTTCACCCATTGTCTGCTCAGAAGAATATAACATTTTATCTTGACGTTTCAAACAGTAAGATGATTTTAACAATGGATATGTTCTATGAGAAGGTAAAATCTGCTGTTGAGGAAGCAAAAAATGAAACAAAGATAATTGTTGCAAGAATTCAGGATGAACTTCCTGCACCATTAGGCCTTGTATATCGCATTGCAAAGAACAGAGATAACATGAAATATCCTGACAGGGAAGACGATATTCTCTGGACCGATCTCATGAAGCTGGGCAACGATATAAAACTTCCTCCGGTAAGCTACAAAGAGGGAGAAACCGCAGTCATTCTTTACAGCGGCGGTACAAGCGGAAAACAAAAGGGTATATGTTTAACAGACAAAAACTTTAATGCTCTCGGAGTTCAAATTGCCGAAATATGCGGCTGTGACCTTTGTGACAAAAACTCATTCTTATCAGTTATGCCTATATTCCACGGATTTGGACTCGGAATCGGCATTCATACCATACTTATGAGCGGCGCTCGCTGCATACTTATTCCGCAATTTACAGTTGATACATATGCAAAGGCTGTTCTCAAGAAAAAACCTAATTTCATAGCAGGTGTTCCGACACTCTATCAGGCACTTTTTGAAACAAACAGATTTGACGGAAAAGACCTGTCTTTCCTTATCGGTGTATTCAGTGGCGGAGATGCTCTTAGCCCTGAACTTAAGAAAAAAGCAGATAAGTTCCTCAAAGCACATAATGCATCCGTGCAGATACGTGAGGGATACGGCTTGACAGAGTGTGTTACAGCAAGCTGTGTAACTCCTGTCAGCGTTGCAAAAGAAGGAAGTATAGGTGTACCTCTCAGAGATATGGTATACAAGATTGTGGAACCCGGCACATTTAAGGAAAAGAAACTCGGTGAAGATGGTGAGATCATACTTACCGGACCTACACTGATGACATGCTATCTTGACAATGAAGAAGAGACTGCCGAAACACTTAAAAAGGATAAAGAAGGAAATACATGGCTGTTTACAGGCGATATGGGATATATGGATGAAGATGGTTTCGTATATTTCAAGCAAAGGATCAAACGTATGATCGTAACCAGCGGATATAACGTATATCCTTCAAGAATTGAAGACGTTATAGATAAGTGCCCTGATGTTAATTATTGCTGCGTTATAGGTGTTAAAGATCCATATAAAATGCAAAAAATAAGGGCGTATGTCGTATTAAATAAAGGAGAACCTCAAACTGATGGTGAGAAGCAAAAAATAAAAGATTTCTGCAAACCGTATCTTGACAGATATGAGTGGCCCAAAGAGATAGTCTTCCGTGATTCTCTGCCTAAAACACTTGTAGGAAAAGTTGCTTATCATGAACTCGAAGAGGAAGCAGAGAAAAATGGATAAAAAACCAAGAAATCCACGCAGACATATTCATCTTATAAAATTTGTCGTTTGGTTCGTCATAACCTTTTTCGGCAAGAAAGTTTTAAGAAATGCAAATGCTGAAGTGGAAGCATATACGCCGAAACATGATACATTCATACTTATCGGAAATCATTCTGATGTACTCGATCCAGCCTATCAAATGATAAGCACAAAGAGATATATAAAGTTTGTCGCAGCCGATTTTTTAGCGAGACAAGGATTTATATATCACTTTATACTTGAAACACTTAACACGGTAATAATAAAGGAAAGAGACAAGCCGTCAAGTGTATTGATTGATAATATCATGAGAACACTTAAGGCAGGGATACCTGTCGGACTTCACGCGGAGGGAATTATAACATCAAACGGAGAAACAGGGTTCATATCTGATAATACCGGTAAACTTGTAAAAGATTCAGGCGTAGCATTAATAACATTCAGAGCGGTAGGCGGATATTTCAGAAGGCCAAGATGGACAAGCCATTTGAGAAAAGGCCCTGTGCATTGTCGCGTTGTTCGTGAATATAGCCCTGAGGAACTGGCTAATTATTCGGTTGAAGAAATTAACGAAATTATACGTAGAGACATATATGTCAATGCTTTTGAAGAACAAAGAATGCATCAAAACAAATATACAGGTGAGAAACTCGCAGAGTATGTTGAAAGATCTGTGTATATGTGTCCTAAATGTCATAAGATAGGCACACTTCACTCCCATGATGATGTTTTGGAATGTGAATGCGGATATTATCTCACATATGGTGAGGACGGATTCTTCCACAGTGATAAAAATGAAGTAATATATGACAATGTTCTTGATTGGGACAAATGGCAGCGCAATGAATGGAAGAAAATGCTTCTTGATTCGACAGACGATATTATCTTTACGGAAGATAAGCAAAAAGTATATACGGTTGTCAACAATGAACAAACCCTTATTTGTGACAATGGAATTCTTAAAATATGTAAAGACAGATACGAAATCGAGATGGAAGGCGAAACAGTTAAACTACCTTACACATCATTAAGGAGAGTTCAGAATGCATCATTCCAGGAGTTTATGCTCGTGACAGATGATGTATATTATATGCTGGACAGGCAAGTCCCGCGTTCATCGTTTAAGCTGACGGAAGCCTGGTATATATTGACAGGAAGAGAATATAAGTAAAGATAAAAACAAGTCCGGGAATCGACCCGGACTTATTTATGGTTATTTCATTCTGGATAGTTTGTAAAAGATCCAGAAAATAAGTCTCCAGAAAAATCTGTAAATGAGAAAAACTGCAAGACCTATAATCGGTGCAAAATATACCGGTTTGCCTATAATAAGGAGAATAGCGGCTGCGGGAATAGAGACTACAACAATAAACTTTAAGGCAAAAATCCAATATGTAACGGACGTGATTGTACGTCCTATTTTTTCGTATTTTCTATCTTCATTCATATTATCTTTTCAAGGCCTTCCGTAGAGTAATCCTGGCCTGATTTTTTCTTGCCTAACTGTTCTTTCAGCAATGAGAATTTTGCTTTGGTTATCGGATAGAGCAACATTCCAACTATTGATATCATAAGGAATATTGCAGGAAAAAGTGTGACATTGTTTTCAATACCATCCTTAACTGTCTGCCTTTGAGATTCCAGTTCTCCGTCATATCCGGATAACTGAAGAACAAGACTTACTGTCCATACGCCGATTGCTGCTCCGAACTTCTGGAAGAATTGAGGAAGCGCAGTGATAACACCTTCACGTCTGTTTCCGGTTGCAAACTCATCAACTTCAACAATATCATATGCCAGTGAGTAGAAGACTGTCCAAAAGTTTGCCATGCCAATTGCCATGAAAAATGTTATTACAAGGACGACCGGTATAGAATTAACACCGATAAATTTACATACAATAAGCCCCAGACACATAATTGACATAAATATCAAACTGGAAAATCTTCTGTCTTTATGTTCAGCAATCTTAGTAACAACAGGAATAAATACAGCCATTACAAGAACCAGCTCGATGATTATAACTGTCATCCAAATTTCAGGGTCAGCATTTGCTGCATCTTTTACCATATACTCGAAGGAACTCTGAATCATGGAAGAGGCGATAAGGAAGAATACTATGAAAATTGCAAGCCATTTGAAAGGCTTAATAGTCAGCACTTCAAAGAATTCTTTGAAAATTGTAGCAATGCCTTTTTTATCTTTATCAGCCTTTGCCTCTGCCTTCATAAGTGAAATGCCCTTTAGGGATTTAACTGCAATAAGAGCAAATACAATAGACATAAGTGCCATGATAACAGCTGTTGCTGTCCATCCGAAAGAGTCACCTAATTTATGTCCTGAGATGACAAGACCGGCAAATAGAGCAGGTAAGACTGACGGCAGAGCATTCCCCAAAAAGATAGCTGCTGTATTCATAAGTGAACTTGTGCTTCTGATTGACGTTCTTTCATCATAGTCCTGTGTGATTTCAGCTGCAACCGCATAGTAAGGAATAGTATAAATGGTATATGCAAGCCAGAAAAGCATTGCCATTGCGGTGTAGTATATGAACTGAATAACTGAATTGTCGGTCCCTATATTAATAAATGAAACTACGAACAATATGCCTACAGGAAAAGCAGCTTTAGCCATGAACTTTCTTTTGTCGGCTCCGTTCCTGTCTGCAAATGAACCGATTATGGGGTCGGTTACTGCATCCCATATAATTGATATAAAACTGACAGTACCTGCAATAACAGGTTTCATATGTGTAACATCAGTCAAAAAAACAAGATAATAGGTGTAAAACATATTGTAGAGGAACGATTCGGTTAGAATTCCTGAACAATAACCTAATTTTTTTCGTTTGGTGAAAGAACTTTGCATATTCATAAACCTCACTTTACAGAGAAATCTTTCAAATATAGTATAACACGAAAATGATTTTATGGAAGCAAAAAACGGAAATTGTTTTTTGCAATAAAACACATCAGTCTTTGCTTATCAGCACATGACCGGACCCTTCCCATCGTTATCAATAGCGCTTTCTAAAATCCAATTAAGTCAATAAAAAGAACATAGATGCCTGATATTATACAACACCTTTTTGTTATTGACAAAGCTCGGTGTTGTGTGTATAATGATTTAGGTATTTCGAAAAGACACAGGGGTATAGCTCAGTTGGTAGAGCAGCGGTCTCCAAAACCGCGTGCCGAGGGTTCAAGTCCTTCTGCCCCTGCCATAGACGAAAAGCCTTGAAACGCTTGGTTTCAAGGCTTTTCATTGTGTTTATTCAATTCATTTTAACCCGATTTTGGACTTTGTTGCTCTTTTGATGCTCTGATTTTGTCCAATTTTGTGCAACAATTTAAACTTCTCGTCCCGTACAGCATCAAAAAAGCATCTACACTAACTCGTCTTGCCTCAATTTCAGATAAAGCTAACGCAAAAGTAAATTCATGTTTCGGTGTTCCCATCGTCTTTTCCATTTACTTGTACTCCGCCTTGTCTATGAACTTGATCAGAAGCACGTCAACGTATTCAGTCGATTTTCCTTCCTCAAGCAGCATGTTCCGCCACTCGAAAATACCGTTGATGAGCAGATTACATTCGAAGTCCGTAAAGCTGATTTTGATCTTCTTATCTCTCATAAAAAGCCTCCGTTCGTTTGGTAATCTCATTTTACCAAATAAGCGGAGGACTGTCGAATGTGCGGAATGATCAAATGCAGAGGTGAGCCGAATAACCTTATAGTCGTCAAATATAAAAGTACGGTATTGCGAAAACGTTTTCTCTAAGTGCTCCCGGCGCGGAGCAATTGCATATGACCGCGCCTGTTCCTCTTTTTTTATCCGGAAGATCGTTCAGAACCTGAAACGCGGACGTCATGCTCGCGTCGGGATGTTCATCCTTTTTGATCTCGATTGGATAAAGAACGCCGTCCTGCTCGATGATGAAGTCGATCTCGGATTCAACGTTCTCCTCTTTGCCGTTTTTGGTGATCTTCTTCTTATCCTTTCCCCGATAGTATGAAACGAAATATCTGTAATCCATCCCTCTGTTTGAATAGCTTTTCAGTATCTCGGAAATTACAAAAGTTTCAAAGAACGCGCCG
>FLNW01003329.1_pt1 | contig 14403 bp, 11 predicted proteins | sample 1140371 | NCBI WGS metagenome assembly FLNW01 (sample SAMEA3878170, study PRJEB12797) | bioreactor metagenome | biome: Moose rumen | place: Sweden | collected 2011-10
CCACACCGCCAAGTTCACGCATTTCGTTCATTAACAATGGGAGCTTACTTTTATCAACCCACCTTAAAAGAACTGTGTAAAAAGCAATAGGATAGCGAACCTTAAGCCATGCACCAACAAAACCTGTCAATCCGTATGCTGTAGCATGGGAAAGATTGAATATGTAACTTGCCGCATCCTCAACGGAACCCCAGATCTTTTTAGCGGCATCAATCGGGCATCCGTTCTTTTCAGCACCAGCGAAGAATTTCTCCTTGAATTTCCTCACTTTCTCAATCTTTTTCTTTGACAATGCCTTTACAAGATTCACGCCATCACCAAGGCTTAGATTGCCGATTTTCCTTACAAGAAATGCAACTTGCTCCTGATAACATATCGCACCGTATGTATTTTTCAGCGTGTCATAAGTTCCCCATAAGTATTCAGCCTGTCTATATCCATTCTTTACGTCACAATACTGTCTGGCCGCACCAGAATTAAGTCCACCTGGTCTGAACAATGCGATAGCAGCTATAAGGTCGTTTATGCTATTAGGGCGCATCTGACGAATAAACTTTGTCATTCCCTGGTTTGACATCTGAAACACACCCTGCGTCAACCCTTTTCGTAACGCACTATATATTTCAGGATCATTCAAATTCTGATTGATTATCTTATGGATATTCCAATCACAACCATATTCTTTGTTTACAATTCCAAGCATGTCTGACAAACGAGACAACTCAGCGATTGCAAGAACATCGTTTTTCAAAAGCCCAACCTCATCAACATCATAGCCACTTATCTCACTAACCAGCATGCCGTCCATTTTCCTTATTGGCAACAAATCAAAACACTCCATTTGTTCCCCATTGATTATATCAGGCGCAATCACAATGGCACTCGCATGAACCCCCTCAGACCTTGGCTGGCCAAGCAAAGGCACTATCTCCTCAAACACATTCGGGTATTTCTGCACAAAATCATACACTTTCTCATTCTCAAAAGCAAGTTTCATGAAATCGCCCCATGTCATTTCATCGTTATCAACAATGGCCGTAATATAATTTGTAGTTCCAACTGGTATTTTGTAAGTCCTTGCAACATCCTTAATACAACTCTTTATTTTTTCAGTGGTGAAAGTTCCAGCTGAAAAAACTCTTTGCAATCCGTCATGATTGTATCTCCTTTCCAAATACTCTTTTACCTCTTGTCTCCTCTCACCATCAAAGTCAACATCAATATCAGGCAAACTGCCATGACCTGTCTTTAAAAAGCCACCGCCAACAACACAATCCGACACCATCTTCGGACGCTTACCAATATGTTTCTTATTTTAGTAACTATCATGCCAATTTATTTTTTAAATTTTTCATTCAATGTAAGCAATTCGTCTTTTCTATCCCATACAATATCATCGCCTTCCTCAATCTCATCCGCAAATACAACACACTCCACACCATTTCTTATAACCTTAAATTCCGCATCAACATCAAACAAATATCTATGGCCATTATCCAATTCAAGCTCAACATAATTGTTTGAACTGACATCTTCTTCAAATTTTGTCACTTCACATGGACTTAACCCCCCACGTTCGGGCAAAAGAAAACGCTCAAATATAAGTCCCCATTTTATCGGATCAATATCTGTAATGCCAAGCAAATAAGATACAAGACATCCACCAGCACTCCCACGACCAATCCCGATAAGTATGCCATTACGCCTTGCCCAATTAACCTCATCAAAAGTTATCAGAAAATAATTGATGTTGTCGGTACTTTCAATGACGTATTTTTCATACTCAAGACGTTTCCTGTACTCTTCTTCCATACCCACTGGAACAAGCCTTTTAAACCCATCTTCAAGAAGCTCATTGAACATTGTATGCGTATTTCCGTACCTTAACTGCTCATCCTCTGTCATATCATAAACAGGTGCATAGTTTTCAGACAAATCGTATGCACATTCAGAGTTTTCGGCAATCTCACACGTTGCATCACACATATCATAAAACACATCGTCACCGTATTTATCAGAAAACAATGATGCAAACTCATCGTAAAGTTCATCCAGTGTTTTCATATACTGCTCATGACTTTGCTCGTGCGCCGCACCTGCATCGACCTTATTTAGCAATATCTTGTTTTTATAATCGTCTTTGTCTATATAATAAACATCTTGAATGAGCACCGGGCGCAGATTGTGCTTGTATTTTCCGTTATCAATATAATAGTTGTCAAAAAAAGCTTTCAGACTGAACAAAATTCGCTCATCTATCCTGTTTGCCTTATATTCCGTTGTGTCAACTTGAAAATACACATATCCGTCAAAAGCTTTCATACATTCCAAAACTCTACTTTCATTCTCAACACACCAAATACCACTCCATTTGTCAAAAACAAGACAGTTTCCATCTGAATAATTTAACAATTCGATATAATCAATCAACCTATCTTCCCTGTCAACATTAACGGCTTTCTGGATTCTAAGCATATTTCTAAATCCTTTTTGCGTATTGGCATAAATCTTTGCACCCACTTTCTCATCACCAATCTCGATAGTAAGAGAATAGCCAAAAACATACCTCATACCTTCAGCTGTTGCAACTTTTTGCAAATTCAATGTTCCTGCCATTGTGCTGTAATCGGCAATCCCAACACCCTTATATCCAAGAAATTTCGCTTTCAAAATCCAGTCCTCTATGCTTCCACTTCCATTCAACAACTCAAAACCAGTGTGTATTCCAAGCGGATAATAATCACACCTCACTTCAGTTAGCACAGCATTTCCAACACTCCTTAAAACCTTAAAGTCAAACCCTCCTTTTCTAATGTCATAATAGTAAAACCTATTGCCGAACTTAAATACCACATAATATATTTCGTCTGCAATTAAGTACTCGTAATTCTCAATACAATTAAACACGGTGGATCCGCCATTCCCCTTTTTAAAGATATGCTCAATATCAGTCATATCCTGGAACAAGGCTTTGCCCCAGCCCTTAATAAACAACACATCTTTACGAATATTGTATGATATATGGTGATTGCCAAGCCATTCAATAAGTTCCTCTTTTTCAGTCATATCCTATCCTCCAAATTAAATTCCCTTACAGTAACAATATGGTTTGCAAATATATCATACACCTGTTTTGCTGACATTTCCGCAAAATCCTTATCACATTCAACTGGAATCTCAGCGACATAAACATCAAAATACTTTTCAAGAACACTCGCCGCACGCACTGTTCCGCTACGTCCGGCACTGTCATTGTCATATCCTATAACCACCGTTTCAACTCCTTTGTCTTGCAATTTAAACATCTGCGTTTCTGAAATCTTTTTGCCGAATGTGCATACAGGAACTATTCTCTTATAATCATACAATTCAAGAGACCTGACAATGCCGACCACATCAAACACCCCCTCACATAAAATAACCGTATCAGTCACGCCACGCTCCACTGAGTCTATGTTATAGAGTAGTTTTGTAAATGGGTTTTCAGTCGAGTTTTTATATCTCAAAATTTGGTAACGTCTTTTAGAGTTGTGCTCATCTATCCTTTCCTTATCCCAAATATGGCGTGCGACAAACCCGACTCTTTTCCCATCATCTGTTATAGGCAATATGACATAATCATCGTATTTCTGATCTACACCTCTGTTTGTACCAACCTCAAAATAGACATAATCATCAGCCATCCACCCCCTTGATTTCAGGTAATCATTACTGAACACCCTCTTATACCCGTATGGCATTTCCACTTCATCCAATTCATCATCAATATCATAATCGCTTTCAAAACTCAATTCATTGGGCAATGTATCTTCCTCAAGCTCTATTACGTCTTTTGGTAACAGTTCTTCAAGTCCAAGAGCGTATAAGGTATCTTCTAAAGTTGAAAAATTCTTACCGCAATAGAAGCAGTTTGACGCACCAAAATGTTTACGTCCATTTTCATAGCCGACATATATGCCGTATTTATATTTTGGATGAGCGCAAAACGGGCATTGTGAAACAAGAAGATTCTTTCTGTTTCCGTCCATTTTTGTGTCTGGAATCCTGAGTTTCAGCTCATCAACTATTTCTTTTTGTTGCTCAACACTCAAAACCATAATACATCAAGCCTTAGATGGCAAATTTAAAGTTCTTACCCTGTCATAAAAACACTCATGCGCAAAGTCTGTGCATATTTTTATTGTCACATTCTTTTTCCCAAAGCGAACCTTTGATATGTGTATTCTCATTGTGTTTTCCTCATATTCATTTTCACTTTGGTTCAACGACATGAACCACGATGTCGGCCTGTCAAGCCCCTTACATTCTGCTGTATTGTAAGATGTCAACACATTCTTTTCATTATTGACCCATTGGGTGTCCTCAACAGTAGCCTGGAATGTGGCAAACACAAAACAGTCAAATTCGTTCGCCATATCTTTCAAGTCTCTTGCCGAGTTTATAATCTGAAATCTCGTTTCTTTCGGCGCATACTTCTTCCCCGACGAATCCCCAAGCAAATCAAGCGAATCTATTATAACAATGTCAGGGTAATTCTTATGCCTGTCTTTGAACTCCATTATCGCATTATACACGTCTATCGTTGTCGGATGTGTTGAGAATTTTGCAAATGACCGAACTTCAAGCGTGCCTTTCATTTCCTGTAACTGCCGCTCAAACATTTCAAAAATATGGCTGTTCAGATTCCCCATTTCATAATCAAAAGAATCAACCTTAAGTATAGATGCTGAATATGCATCCATTACCTCATTACTCGACCCCTCAAGCTGAATGTGAAGAACGTTTAATCCGCCAACATAAGCAGCGTTAACACCTATATGTCTTGCAAAATGAGACTTTCCAACGCCCGACTTTGCGATGCACACCGCCAGCTGAGAACGCAAATTCCTTCCCCTGTTAACAACGTCTATGCCGTCTATATAGAAATTTCCAACAAGCAGTTTGGACGAATCCACCTCCGTCCTTCGCTGTTTGTTTTTAAGGTATCTGTCAACAAGCGTTGCAGCCACATCGACATTCTGCTCTCTCATAAGTGAAAACTGCTTCAAGTTAACACCTTCAGTCTCAAACATACTTATAGCCTCCATTTTGTCGCCGTTCTCAAACTTGTTCTTTATTTCCTTGTACACATTCTTGAACTTCACAATCTTCAGATATTTCTCAAACTGTTCCATAATACCCTCGACACTCGCACCTGAAGCCAAATCTTTTATTTCGTTCAGCAAGTCAGAGACTGCCCGTGACTCTGACAGAATTTGCTTTAACATATTGTAATGCGGAGCGGTTCTGTATTTCTTGAAATATCCCTTGATCGCATTGTTTAGCATTTGATAGTATTTATCCGGGAGCATTTCATCTTCCATATATTTGCACACAGATGAGCACATCTTATCATCTTCTATAGCCGCATTATACAGCTCCGCCAAAAACTCATCTGTCAATACATTTGTTTCTTTTGCCATAATACTGAATTATTTACTTGTTTTCATTTTTTGTTTTCGTTTTCTTTTCTTAACCGGTATATTTCCGGGTATTTCCTTTGAGTGTAATACACGCAATCCTTTTCATACCTGCATTGCGAACAGGACTCGGACTTTGGAGACCAACCCGATGTGAACTTGATACAATTGACCAATCCGTATGGAGTATTCAAATATTTCTTCTTGATAGGCTCATCGGCTGGAGAGTCCACATAAAAAGACAAACTCTGATCATTTCTTTCGGAAATTATATCAAGCAACTTTTCCCGACTCAAACCGCCAGATTCAAGCCATTTGTCAATGTAATAGTTAATCCCCACTTTTCCGCCATCATCAATAAACTGGGCTTTAAATTTAGCTACAGCATTGTTGGAAAAGCACCAAGACCAGCTCCACCCCCAATTTGTACTTGGAATAATTTCTCTGTATCTATATAACTGATAAACAACAAAATCCACAATCCTTGCCTCTGACATATTTGGGTACAATTTTCCAAATTTTTCAAGACCCGACAGTACAATTCTTGTAGTGGAGTGAGAATCAGGAACTTTCCATTCAGGCAGAATCAAAGTATGTACAACAACAGCGCACATCTTCATAATATTGTCAGCCTTTCTAATCAATTCAACTTCCATATTTTACATAGCTATTTAATAGTTTTTTTAATTGCACCCTCGCAGTCCATATTCTGTTTTTGACAATGCTTATAGACATTTTGGAGAGCCTGCCTTTTCTATACTCAATTCTCGCAATCTCCTCGTCAGCATACCCTTGCAAATGCAAAAGAAATGCAGAGAGCTTCAAAGTGGGAAGTTTTAATAACGCATCATAAACCTCGTCTGAAATTTTATCGGTAAAAAACCTGAGTGATAAATCTATGTCAGACGCATCATCAATTGAATCTACATCATCCACTGAAACAAATTTTGTGTCAGAAATCATCGAGCTATCTTTTGCCCTCATTTTATTTGCTTTCCACGTACTGTTTCTAACTACGATGTGAATCCAAGTCTTTAATGATTTTTGTGGATTATATGTATGGATATAGCGATAGAAATCATACAATACGGTATTATAGTTTTCATCAACATCCTGCACCTTGTTCGTGTAATAAGTGCATAACGACTTTATCAAATCAAAATTCGGCTTGATAAGCTTGTTGAATAATTCCAGTCTCTCATCGTCTGTTAATTCTGACTTTCCATTAATTGCATTATTCCCAATGCGTTTGTTTGCTTTTTGGCTCATTACTCATAATATTAAGCCTTAAAAAGTTATGAGGAAACCTCTACATCAACTTAATCAATCTTCGTCACAGCTTGTATCTGTGGCAAAAATAAAAATAGATATGAATAGCGTCAGCCGCATTATCATCATCGCCACAATCAACGCCCCACCTGGTTAATGCGGCATTGATCATCATACTCTTATCCGCATTTCCATTTCCGGTAGCAAACTTTTTGATGTCTTTCACATTAAAAGTGACAACAGGAATGTCAAGTGATTCGCACAGCTCCAACAACACGCCCCTTAATTCACAAAGTTTCCTTGTTGCAAGGGAATACTTGCTGAATGTGACATCTTCAACGGCAACAACCTTTATGTTGTGCTCAATGATATAATCCATCACTTTAAGCCTGAAATTCTTATGCTGCCCATAATCTGCACCATATTTCTTTGGTGCTTTTTCGGTTGGTGGGAAATGCCATGTTCCATGACCAAGAACAGATTTAAAGCCACACTTTGTGCTAATGTCAAGTGCCAGCACATTGTCACGCTTCAGTTCGCTCAAATAATCTAAATCAAGTTGTTGCATTGCGATACTGTTGAAATTCCGTTTTCTTTTGTTACTATCAATTTATATGGATAATTTTCCGCCACAGCATTTTGCGTCACCACCAAAGCGGTATATCCAAGCTGATTGATTGCTTTGCAGTAGCTTGCTATTCCACTCTCATCAGAGCTATCAAGAACTTCATCGCAAACAACCAGATCTAAACCTTTTCCGTTTTCACATGATTCGTTTGTCAGTTTCTGCATGGCTAAAATACAAGCAAGCTCAACACGTGCCCTTTCACCTGCCGAAAACTTATAGAAAGATCCACAATCAACTCCATCACGATAAACATGAACACTAATCTTATCCCTGATCTTACCGCTTTTCAATTTCGTAAAGCCATCAAGCATTACCTGAATGTCACTTCCTATCTCTTTCAGGAATGTATTGACAACTGCTGATATAGCATCCAATTTCGTCCTTGCAAGATGTGCCTTGAAATCATTGAATCTTATTTCCTGTTCCTTCAGCAAATCCCTTTTGGCGACATTTTCCAAATGCAATTTTTCACTACTTTCCAATGTTCGCTGATAGCTCAATTTTGATTTGTTCAACGTTTCCAAAATATCACCACTTTCACTTTTCTCAATTTCTGCGATCGACTCTCTGAACTGACCAATCGAAGCATTTGCAAGTGTGATTTTTTCTTTCAGCGATTTTACGTAATCTTCACCACGATCAATTCTGTTATCGATAATGGAATACGCCTCGTCAAACATCTGCTTGCTTATATTCGATATTTTACCGCTGACCGAATCAATCTGCCTCTCCATCGTCGTAATATCATCTGAACATAATTGTATGCGATTATTCAGCGACAATAAACTTTGTTCTGATTGCTTTCTGCTATAATCCAAATTTGACAGATTAAGCTTGTTTTCTCTTCGCTTATCGTTTATTTTCAATAGTTTATCATCAATCTCGCTAATTCTTTTCTCTGTCAGTTTACTATCACCCTTCAATTTATTCTGCTCAACAATATTCACAGATACGTCTTTTTCATTCCTTTCCATTTCCGCCTGAACCGTGTTCAAGTCTTTGTCCTTATCAAGTAAAAATTTGTGACCACACTTAGGACACTCAATCGTACCATAAAGAACTGCTTTTGCGTTTGATATTTTTCCGTTCAGTCTGTCGTTTATTTTATCAAGCTCTCCTATCTTCAATGATATTGAACGTAATTCTGAAATTTCACGCTCTCTCTGTTGCTCACATGACGCAATATCCGATTTCAACTCCATCTCAATCTTTTCAAATCCAGATTTTTGAATGTCATATTTGCCACATTCAGCATCATACAAAGCCTTTGCTTCTTGAGCCTGATTATTTAATTCCGTTAGTCTTTCAGACTGCTCACCCCTACTCTTTTGCAGTGATTCCAATTGCTCCTTATAGCTGATAAGCAAGCCTTTGTAGTCAGTGAAATCACCAAGAGAAAGCCTTACTATTCCGTCAGTAATTATACGGCAACATTCATCAAGAGACTTTACCCCCTTTTCAAGTTTCTCAATCTCGTCGCCAAATTTGTCAATCTCATCCAACCTTATATCGCTCTTCTCAATCAGCGCATTTATTTCGTCAATCTCTTTTCGCTTATCAGCTATTCTCTGGTGAATAACGGCGATTTTCTCATCTTTGCTTTTTTGGAACTGTTGCTGCTTTGTTTGCGCATCGGCAATCTGCTCATCGATGGCTTCCACTTTTCCACGGATCTTCGACAATGTATTTTCCGACTCACGCACTTTGTCCTCTGCCGGAATCAAATCAATATTCAGTTTTTCAATATAGCCGTCAACAAGCACACCATTTGAAAACCTGTTTATCAATTCTTTCTTATCCCTATCCGATGAATCGAAGAAACTTTTGTATTTGTTTCTGCACAATATGTAATTGGAATAAACATCGTCCTTTGACAAACCTATTTCATCAAGTATGAATCTGTTGTAATCAAGCACACCTGGCTGAACGGTTTTTTCAGTCTCAATTTCCAAACCGCCTATATTATACAAATGACACTCTATTTCCTGCGCTCCTTTTCTATGTATATTTCTGATAATCTGAAACTTTTTTGACAACTCACGATTTTCCAGATAAAGCTCAATCCTTGCATCATCTGCATTGTCGTTAATAATTTCATCCACTTTTACTTTTCTTAAAGGCTCGCCTGTTATACCCATTGATATTATCTCAATCAATGATGATTTTCCAGAACCATTCGCTTTTTGGGAGTTGTTATCATTGTTCTGACCGAATATCATGGTAGCGACATCCTGTGTCAAATCCATTTCAAGCTCTCTAAAAGACACGATATTTTCTGCTTTTATCCTGATTAATTTCCACATATACTATCCCTCCATATATGACAGCCCCAATGAACTGTCAACATTTACCATATCACAATAATTAACATACTCCGCTTTGATGCCATGTCTGTCAAATTTTTTATTTATATTCTCTGACACAACATCAAGCTGTTCAAGTTTCTTCATGACAATCTCAACCTTGTTGACACCCTTATCAAGAAACCTTTTCTTATCGAACGTCTTAGCCTCGCTGTCACTGCATTTTATCTTTACTTTTATTCGGTATTCAACCTCACGATTACGGTACTCTTCAAGCAAACCATCCATTTCATCATCCGTTATGTCTGCCCTCACGGTTATTGTTGCATACCTCACATTCGCACAATTCTTGACAAATTTTGTTGAACCGTCTTCAAAGAATATGGTGTACCCTTTTTCTTCGTCCTCACCATAATTATGCTGACGTGAAGCGCCAATATATTCAATATTTGTTCCTTTGATTTTCGTACGATTATGATAATGCCCGACGAGCACCTGCCTGAACCCTTGAAATATATCCTGTGGCAACTCATTGGGGATTTCAAAATCGCCCAATGCACCATGAACCCCCTCATGTATATAAATACTGACGTTCTCTTTTGGCCCACAATTTTGAACAACACTCAAAAACAAGTCAACAAAGCCGTTACTTTCCGGGTAATATGGAAAAACATACAACACCTCATCTGTCTGCTCAAACAAATTCAAACAATAGTAATCGTCTATAACACAAACACCACTCATATCAGCAAACACATGTGGGTAACTTTCAGACAAATTCTGATTCACCTTATCATGATTACCTGGCGCAATGATTACCCTTATCCCATTAGTCACAGCAACTTTCAATGCATTTCTGACTGCAAGTAAAACCGATAGGGTTTGGGAAGATCTTGACGTAAACAAATCACCGCCGATAATAACTTTATCCACACCATATTGCTCAGCGACCGCAATCATTTCACTCCAGTTGGTCACAAAATCTCCAATACAATCCTTGGAGACGTGTATGTCGTTGATTAATAACGCTAACGCTTTCATACTGCAATTAGATTTAAAGATACGGACACCCTAAACGAATGTGCATAAGGCATCCGTATCAAAAAAAAAGAAAACAAGTATATATTAGGATCGATGAGTGTTATTTATTGTGACGTCTCCTGCGTCTTCCGCCCTCTGTCGGTTGCTCATTCGTCTCTTCCTCAACCGCTTTCACAGGCTCAACCTTTGATTCATCATCATCGTCTTCATCAGAAGGCCTTGCACGTCTTTGGCGTCTGACTGGTTTTTCGTCTGGCTCTTCATCTGGTTCGTCAAAAGGGAGCTCATCATCTTCCTCCTTCTCATCGTCCGGCTCTTCAGCTGGCTTTGATGGTTGTTCATTTTGAGGTCTTACCGCATTGTCCGGCACACTTTCCTCTTCATCAATAATATCCTCAATCTCTTCAAGAATTTGCTTATTAGTCTTGCTGTGCGATATTCTGACATCATAATGGTTGTCAGCAATAAACTTAGAAAGCAACTCTCTGAAATTCTGATATTCCTCCGCATCCGATGGCAAGTCCTTATCCGCTATGTCATTATACTTATCCCACATATCGTCCAGTGTAAGTTCTTCAACTTTATCTGACTTTGCAGATTCGTCACCAGCACTCTTCAAGTCAAAGTGACTGTCATCATCCTTCGGCAATTCACCCAACAGCTTCTTATAGGCATCCTCAAAATCCGGTTCAGACGTCACACTCATTCCATGGCGTTTGTCATACTGCTTCAAAAACTCGTATGTCGCCTCCGCCTGATAGCGTGTGTAACGATAAATAATGTCAGGTATTCTCGGCATATCCAACAATGCGGAAAGCTCACTCTCTGTCAAATCGTATGGAGTAGTGTCTGACTTGACAGTACGAATGGTGAACTTGTATTCCGTCTTGTTTTTCTCTGTCTTTCTCTGTGCGACAACGGGATATGCCCCCCTAAAAGCCGATATAGGGCAACCAAGCTCTTCGTCGCTGTCTTCTTTCAGCTCGCCCCAAAGGTCACGCCTTGCATCATCCAGATCTTTGTATTGGCTGTAACTTGCCTTCCAAAGCAAAGGTCCTTTGTCACGATGATTCAAATCAAGCACATACATACAACGCACGTTGTTCCACTTTAAACCGTGCCCGAAAGAGTTTTTGCCAATCAATTCCATGAGAACCTTATCATCGCCATGAATTTCTTTAGCTATCTTCACATACGTGTCAACAAGATCGACTGAAAATCCAACGCCTTTTCTTGTAGAATTAATCACAGGAATGTTGATGGTGCGCTCCTTTCCGTCCTTCCCGGTTACATTTATATCCAAGAACATCTGCTTCAACGGATATTCATAACCCTTACGATCCATCGGCAAAATCTCGCCCGTTTCTTTGTCAATAACTGGTGCAAGTGGGAGTATTCTGATAAGGTACTTACCATCCTCTCCCATGCGAAAATTCTCAATCTTATTTCCTCCTTGCTCTTTCCTCGCTTTTTCCGAGGCTTCCTGATAAGTTTCCTGAACGCTGCCGAACAAGTCAAACACGTTCACCTTTTTAATTTGATCACTCATCTTAAAAATATACTTTAATGTTTAGTTTTAGATGAGATAAATCTGCGCCAGTCTATCTCTTGCATGAGATAAGCTTTGCTGTAACACTCATTCTCCTCTGGGGTCTTCAATTCCTTGATGTCGGGAACCTCCATCCCCCATTCGTCTTGAGCGTATTCGGCAACCCTCTCTATAAAGTTGCCGACATCAACTGCTTTTTCCCTCTTTAGGTCGAAATACTCATATTCCACACCTTGAATTGTACTGGTATGAGGCGGGGCAAATTTTTCCTCAAAATACCTGTAAAGAGCAGAAGTGCTTGGGTGATTCTCGTCTTGGTCTGAAATCGCCTTTAACAGCACTGAGAACAAATACGTTAATTGTGGAAGAACTCTGTTGGGCTTATCGTCAACTATAAGAAATTTGAAATTCTCACAGTCTGGAAGTTTTGCCAAAGCATCATCCAACTCGTTTTTAATTAGGTGCCCGTCTATCTTACGGAGCTTTCCTTGACCTTTGATCATGTTACCATAATAAATAAAAAGTTTATAGGGTTCTTGTTTTCTGACCGCAAATTTACACAATTAAAATCAAACCACCAAAGAATTGATTAAAAATTTTTTAAAATAATTAAAATTTCTTTGTAAATTGCTTTCTCATAAACATATAACAAACAACATTAATGCAATTAACTATTTTTAACGTGATTGATATAAATAAAAACATCGTAACGATACTATTATAAAGAAAACAATCATTTTATGGCAAATTCAAAACCTAATAAGGAAAACAGATGGAAGCATAACGCATTTTATGTTTCCTTTGATGATATTTGGTTTGCACTGGCATGGTTTATCAAATGCCAAAAGCGTGAGCCAATTCACGCCTTAGCCATAAGTATGATTATAAAAGCCAACTTCACCAACTCAACATTCCGTAATTTTTCATGGGAAAATATTTACAAATTTATTCCCGGCAAAAAAGAGTATATCAGAAAAGCAATAGAATGGGGCATACAAAACGGTATGTTTATCGTGAAAAAGGGCAAGGGCAATGTTGACCAACTCGTAGCAACTCCATTTAAAAAAGCTAAAAACACAATGCCGTTTGCAATCAGTAGGACAAACGACATGAACCCAAAACGAAATGGTGCGCACATCTATATAAAATGTGACGGTATCAAATATCTGGATAGACTTTACAAAAACAATGAAGGACTCCCATTCTTTTGCAAACCAAACATTTGCTTTGGGCGAATACATGATGGTATGTCCGACACAACCATAGCAAAATACAATAAGATATATAGAATTAAAAACAAATATGAATATGATGATTATAAAAAGAAAGCCTATGAGATAAATAAAAGAAACGCAAACAACAAAAGCGCACAGACTCTTAATGATGTTGTCACCCTGTTATGGGAAACCGCATTGCTTTACATAATTGAAGTTCACGATGAAAGGTTGTTGGGTCTAATCAACAGGCATCCTACAAGCATATCTGCACAACGTGAAATAATGCGCAAGGCAATGTTTGGTCTTATATATGAATATTTCAGAGTGGCTATCGTCAACAAGTGTGGGGAAAAACTAAAGGAAAAGTTAGATGTCGAAAGGTGCGGAAAGAAAATTTCCGACTACAAGCTCAAAAAACATTTTACATCCATGGTGAATAAAGGCATCTTAAGGCGGAATCGTGGATGGATAACACATGAGTTCCTTTCACCTGACGACAAAAAAACTTACGACCAAAACGTGCTTCCGAATCCAAACAGCGATGATGCAAGGTTCTGCACATACTTGGCCGACGTGTGCAATTACAGTGATAAGAATATTTGTGATTTTTATAAAAACCACAAAGGGTGTATCTACAGTGCATTTGAAGACGGAAATGGGAAAATCCCAAGAAGATTCTATAGGGCAAAAAATGGAATCTTATATGGGATCGCTCATAGCTATATCTACATTTCATGCGCTCAAATTAAACTTAAAATGAACAAGGGAATCCCTAAAAGCAAGTTGAATAATAGCAACTGTGAAAATGCCACATTCTGACCCAATTTGTTCACTCTCCCCATTTTTTATTATTTAATATGTTGAGACATATTATGTCGAGAGGTTTCAAGGGGTTATAGGGGATTTTTATATATAGATATTTTTATTTATATTATAA
>FLNW01000028.1_pt1 | contig 14373 bp, 11 predicted proteins | sample 1140371 | NCBI WGS metagenome assembly FLNW01 (sample SAMEA3878170, study PRJEB12797) | bioreactor metagenome | biome: Moose rumen | place: Sweden | collected 2011-10
CCTCGCGGCCCAACTTCTTGAGTTCTTCAATCACCTGCGGCACGAGAGTCTTGTGACCGGCGGCAAGGGAAGAGACACCCAGAATGTGGACATCGTTCTCCACGGCCTGTTTGGCGGCCTCTTCGGGAGTCTGGAACAGCGGTCCCATATCCACGTCGAAGCCGATATCGGCGTAGCCGGTGGCCACCACCTTGGCGCCGCGGTCATGGCCGTCCTGGCCCATCTTGGCAATCATGATACGAGGACGACGGCCCTCTTTCTTCGCGAATTCATCGCACATTTCGCAGGCTTTCTTGAAGCTTGCGTTGTCTTGTTGCTCTGCACTGTACACGCCGGAAATCAGATTTATTTTTGCTTTGTAACGACCGTAAATTTCTTCGAGGGCATCAGAAATCTCACCGAGGGAGGCGCGCACGCGGGCGGCCTTGATGGAGAGATTGAGCAGGTTGCCGTTGCCGGTCTTGGCGCACTCGGTCAGGGCGGCCAGGGCAGCCTTTACGTCAGCCTCGTTGCGGTTAGCGCGCAATTCGGCCAAACGCTTGAGCTGGGCCTCGCGCACGGTGGTGTTGTCGACCTCTAGGGTCTCGATGGGCGCTTCCTTGTCCAATTTGTACTTGCTCACGCCGATGATGGCCTCCTTGCCGGAGTCGATACGGGCCTGTTTGCGGGCGGAAGCCTCTTCAATACGCATCTTCGGGATACCCGTCTCGATAGCCTTGGCCATACCGCCCAAGGATTCAATCTCCTGGATGTGTTTCCAAGCGCGGTGGGCAATCTGGTGAGTCAGACTTTCCACATAGTAAGAACCTGCCCACGGGTCGATAGACTTGCAAATCTTGGTTTCTTCCTGAATGTAAATCTGGGTGTTCCGGGCGATACGGGCCGAGAAGTCGGTAGGCAGGGCGATGGCCTCGTCCAAAGCGTTGGTGTGCAGCGACTGGGTGTGGCCCAGGGCGGCCCCCATGGCTTCCACGCAGGTGCGGCACACGTTGTTGAACGGGTCTTGCTCGGTGAGCGACCAGCCGGAAGTCTGGCAGTGCGTACGCAAAGCCAGTGACTTGGGATTCTGCGGGTTGAACTGTTTCACAATCTTGGCCCACAGCATACGGGCGGCGCGCATCTTGGCAATCTCCATGAAGTGGTTCATGCCCACAGCCCAGAAGAAGGACAAACGCGGCGCGAAGTCATCCACACTCATGCCAGCGTTCACCCCCGCGCGAAGATACTCCAAACCGTCGGCCAATGTGTAGGCCAGCTCGATGTCACTGGTGGCACCGGCCTCCTGCATGTGGTAACCGGAAATGGAGATGGAGTTGAACTTCGGCATGTTCTTAGAAGTGAACTCGAAGATGTCGGCGATAATCTTCATGGAGTGCAACGGTGGATAGATATAGGTGTTGCGCACCATGAACTCTTTCAAAATGTCGTTTTGGATAGTGCCGGACAGTTGGTCCATACTCACACCCTGCTCCTCGGCAGCCACGATATAGAAAGCCAGAATCGGAAGCACGGCGCCGTTCATGGTCATGGAGACGGACATCTTGTCCAACGGAATCTGGTCGAAGAGGATTTTCATGTCAAGAATGGAGTCCACGGCCACGCCAGCCTTGCCCACGTCGCCCACCACGCGCGGGTGGTCAGAGTCGTAGCCACGGTGTGTGGCCAGGTCAAAGGCGATGGACAGGCCTTTCTGTCCGGCCGCCAGGTTCCTGCGGTAGAAGGCGTTGGACTCCTCTGCGGTGGAGAAACCCGCGTACTGGCGGATGGTCCACGGACGGAACGCGTACATCATGGAATACGGTCCGCGCAGGTACGGCGGAATGCCCGCCGCGTAACTCAGGTGCTCCATGCCGGCAAGGTCGTCGGCACCGTACACCTGCTTCACCGGGATCTGCTCGGCGGTCAGCCAGTCGGCACTGATGTGGTGCTCTTGCTCCCACTTTCTGAAATCTTCTTGATTACCAGTGACTTTTTTAAAGTCAACATTACTGAAGTCTGGACGCATAGTATCTTTTTTAAGGGGATGCAAAAATACAATAAATAATTGAGAATTGAGAATGGAGAATTTAGAATTTAGACGTAAGACTTTTTTCGCAGATTGCAAACCGCTGTATCCAGCGCCCAGCTCCACGCTGCCATTGCACCGCCACGCGGTCCAGCTCGGACTGCGCCAACTGTTGTTCGGCTCCATCCCTTCGGGATAGACGAACACATGGTACGAGCTGTTCTTTTCCATTGCCTTCAAGAAAGCGTCCTGGGCCAAATCCTCCGCCACCTGCCAGTCGCCCACATAGTGGTAGCGCGCACCCACCATCTTGCCGAAGTTGCGCCCTGTCACAATTATTTCCAGCTGTTCCCTATTTTTTTATATCTTTGCCGCTTAAATCTTTTAGCATGAAAAAGACTGCGACTTTTCTTATTCTATTGAGTGTTATTGTTTTATCTTCCTGCTCTTCTCAGAAGAAAGTGGAATCGGATTCTAAAAAAACAAATTCCGCAGCGGAAGTGAAGACGGAAGCCAAAGCAGAAAATAAACCCGAAAAAATGACAGAAGTACTGATTAAAACCACAAAAGGCAATATCAAAATTGCCTTGTACAACGAGACCCCCCAGCATCGTGACAACTTTATCAAGTTGGTGAATGAGAAGTATTATGACGGCGTGTTGTTTCATCGTATCATCCAAGGATTCATGATTCAGACGGGTGACCCGGACTCCAAGACCGCGAAGCCGGGCCAGCGTCTGGGTGCCGGTGGCCCTGACTACCGTATTCCGGCCGAATTCGTGCCCTCGCTCTACCACCGCAGAGGTGCCGTGGCCGCCGCCCGCGACAACAACCCGGCCAAGTCCTCCTCCGCCTCACAATTCTACATTGTGGACGGAAAACCATACGACAACGCCTATTTGGATATGCTGCAACAACGTACGGGCAAGACGTTCACCGCCGAGCAGCGTGAGGTCTATACCACCCTCGGCGGCGCCCCTTTCCTCGACGGCGACTATACCGTGTTCGGCCAGGTGCTCACCGGCATGGAGGTGGTCGATAAAATCGCCGCCCAACCCAAGGATCAGTTTGACCGTCCCACGGAAGATATCAAGATTATCAGCGTCACAATATTGAAATAGTCTTTTAACCTCATTCACCTCTTTCACCAATTTTACCTACATATCGTATGAAAACCATTGAAGAAATAAGAGCTGAGATTGAAAATTACAGAATTGAGAATGCGGAGGCGCTGGAGCAGTTCCGCCTGCAGTTTCTGACCAAGAGGAGCGAGATACAGGCCCTGTTCGCCGAGTTGAAGAATATGAGCCCTGACGAGCGCAAGGCCTTCGGGCAGATTGTCAATGACCTGAAAGACACTGCCCTGCGGCGTTTCAACGAGTACAAGGAGAAGACCGAGAGCCTGGCTGCCTCTCACCACCAGATTGAGGACGTGACCCGCCCATCCGCCAGTATCCCGGTCGGTTCCATGCACCCCATCTCCATCATGATGAACCAGGTGCGCCGTATTTTCGAAGACATCGGCTTCACAGCTGTCACTGGTCCTGACATTGAGGACGACTGGCACGTGTTCACCGCGCTCAACTTTGCCGAAGAGCACCCCGCCAGAGATATGCAGGACACCTTCTTCGTGGAGCTGCATCCCGACGTGCTGCTGCGCACGCACACCTCTTCGTTGCAGGTCCGCACCATGGAGAAACAGCAGCCGCCCATCCGCGTGATCTGCCCGGGTCGCGTGTTCCGTAACGAGGCTATCACTTCCCGCGCCCACTGCATCTTCCACCAGGTGGAAGGTCTCTATGTGGCCGAGAAGGTTTCGTTTGCAGACATGAAACAAACCCTTCTCTATTTCGCCCAACGTATGTTCGGTCCCGATGTGCGCATCCGTTTGCGTCCGTCCTACTTCCCGTTCACGGAGCCGTCCGCCGAAATGGACATCTCGTGCTACATCTGTGGCGGAAAGGGCTGTAACTTGTGCAAACACACCGGCTGGGTGGAGATCCTCGGCTGCGGCATGGTCGATCCCAACGTGCTGGAGAACTGCGGTATAGACAGCGAGAAATACAGCGGCTTTGCTTTCGGTCTCGGCATCGAGCGCATGACCATGCTGAAATACACCACCAACGACATCCGCCTCTATTTCGAGAACGACGTCCGCTTCCTGCGGCAGTTCACGGCAGCGAAGCTGTAAAAGATTAGAGTCGAAAAGGCTAATGGCCAATGGCTAAAAGCCAATAGCAAAAAAACAATAAACCCTAAAGATAATGAATAAAACGCAAAAATTGATTAACACGATTCTCGGCCTCATCATAGGCGTGGTGGCATCCGCCATCTACATCATGACGGCCGAGCCGACCGTCTCCTGGTGGGACTGTGGTGAATACATCGCTACAACTTCAAAGTTGCTGGTGGGTCACCCCCCTGGAGCGCCCACGTTCCAGATTATCGGGCGGATTTGCACGCTGTTCGCCGGCGGCGACCCCACCAAGATGGCGTTCTGTGTGAACTGCATGTCGGCGGTGTGCAGCGGCCTGACCATCATGCTGCTCTATTTCACCATTGTCCGCCTGGCGCGTAAACTTGTGGCCAAGTACGGTGAGATGAATACGCCGCGTTTCATCGCCGTGCTGGGCGCCGCGCTCGTGGGTGCTATGGCATACGCCTTCAGCGACACGTTCTGGTTCTCCGCCGTGGAGGGCGAGGTCTATGCCATGTCCTCCTTCTTCACCGCATTGGTGTTCTGGTGCATCCTGAAGTGGGACGAGGAGTATGACAACCCCAAGGAAAATGTAAATCCAAACCGCTGGATAGTCCTCATCGCCTACCTCATTGGCCTCTCCATCGGCGTGCATTTGCTGAACTTGCTGACTCTGCCGGCCATCGTGCTCATCGTCTATTACAAGCTCTCCAAAAACGCCACGGGTATGGGCGCCGTGCTCAGCATGGCCATCATCTCCTTCTTCTTCGCCTTCTTCTGCTCCCCGCTTTGGATGGCGCTGATCTGGGTGTTCGTCACCATCCCGCTGTTCGTGCTCTGTGTGAAGAGGGGCACGTTGAAGTCGAAGGCCGAATGGGGCGTGTTCCTGTCCCTGTGTGGCTCCGTGTTGCTGCTCGGGCTTATCCTCTGGGGCATCATCCCGCAGGTGGTGAACCTGGCCGGCAAGTTCGACCTCTTCTTCGTCAACTCCCTGCACCTGCCGTTCAACACCGGCACCATCTTCTTCTTCCTGCTTCTCGCCGCCCTGATCGCCTGGGGAATCGTGGCCGGGTACAAGAAAAACAAGCCGGTGCTGCTGACCGGCACGTTCTGCTTCCTGATGCTGCTGATGGGCTATTCCACATTCTTCACGCTGGTCATCCGCTCCAACGCCAACCCGACCATCGACGAGAACAACCCGGAGGACGCCGTGGCGTTGCTGGCTTACCTCAACCGCGAGCAGTATGGCTCCAACCCGCTGTTCTACGGACAAAGCTATAACACGAAGGTAATCAATGCCGAGAACGGCAAGCCGGTGTATGTGAAGGACAAGAATGCCAAACGCTATGTGGTTTCCAATGAGCGACAGGGCGAGAAGCTGCAATACGACCCGTCTGGTTGTATGCTTTTCCCGAGAATGTGGTCGTCCGAAAAGCAGGGTGAGTACATCAACTGGCTGAACAACCGCTACAACAGCGACAGCCCTTCCGACCGTGAAGCCCGCCGTTCCCTGGCGCGGGGGGATACCCCGACATGGAAGCAGAACGTGAAGTTCCTGCAGACCTACCAGTTCGGATACATGTACTGGCGGTACTTCATGTGGAACTTCGCGGGGCGTCAGAACGACCTGCAAGGGCGTGGCGACAACCTGAACGGCAACTGGATTTGCGGCATCCCCTTCATCGACAAGGCCATGGTGGGCGACCAGAGCAACCAGCCCCGGGCCATGCGGCGTCCGGGCCACAACACCTATTACCTGCTGCCCCTGCTGCTGGGGCTCATGGGTATCGTCTTCCAAACCCGTAAGGACACCAAGAATGCCTTTGTGGTGTTTCTGCTGTTCATCATGACGGGTCTGGCTATCGCGTTTTATCTGAACATGTATGCTTTCCAGCCACGTGAACGTGACTATGCTTTTGCCGCCTCATTCTATGCTTTTGCCATCTGGATAGGCTTCGGCGTGCTGGGCATCTATGAACTGTTTGAGAAAATCAAGAGCAAACCGGTGCAGATTGCCGGTGCTGCACTTACCACGGTGATATGCTTCGCCTGTGTGCCCTGCGTGATGGGCAGCCAGAACTGGGACGACCACGACCGCTCGAACCGCTATACGGCCCTGGCCATCGCCAAGAACTACCTCGACTCGTGCGCGCCCAACGCCATACTGTTCACGCTGGGCGACAACGACACCTTCCCGCTGTGGTACGCGCAAGAGGTGGAGGGCTACCGCACCGACGTGCGTGTGTGCAACCTCTCCCTGCTGAGCACCAGCTGGTACGTGGACCAGATGAAACGGAAAGCCTACACCTCCGAGGCTCTCCCCATCTCCATGACGTGGAACCAGTACAAGGACGGCACTCGCGACGTGATCTACCTCGAGCCGGGCAACAACCAGTTCGTGGATTTGAAGGCCGTGGTCAATTACATCAAGGACCCGCAGTTCGACCATACGCGCCACCTCTTCTTACTGTCGCAAAACAAAGGCTACCGCTCCAACGGGCGCGCCATTCCCGCCAGTTTCTCCCTGGCGGTTGACAAGGATAAGGTGCTCGCCAACGGCACCGTGGACCCGAAGGACGCCGACCTGGTGGTTGACCGACTGGAGTGGAATGTGGGCAAGTCGGGCGTCACCCCGCTGGCCAAAGCCTACATCGTCATGATGGACATCCTGGCCAACAACAACTGGGAGCGTCCGGTCTATTACGCATCCACCACCGGCTCCGAAGCCTACCTCGGCCTGGAGGACTACTTCCAGTTGGAGGGCTTCGCCTACCGGCTGGTGCCCATCAGGACCCCCCGGAGCAATGAGACGGGCCGCATCAACAGCGAGATTCTGTACCACAACCTGATGGACGTGTTCAACGACCACAGTCGTGAAGACTTCCTCAACCATCCCGACGCACCCAAGCATGAGGCGTACCCGTATGCCTGGGGCGGCTTCAACGACCCCCGTGTCTATCACAGCGAGGACAACACCCGTCTGATCTCGCTCATCCGCCGCCTTTACAACCGTCTGGGCAACCAGCTGCTGGCCGAGGGCGACGTGGTCAGGGCCGAGAAGGCCTTTGACCAGGGCAACAAGGTCCTGCCCAATGAGGTGTTCCCCTACGTGTCCGTCATGTCCAACATATTCGGCTATACCCAAAACTGCATTTTCTACATGCAGGACTATTTCAAATTGGGGACTGAATCCGGCGACAAGAAAGGCATGGAGATGGCCAATGAGATTTTCAGCCAGATGGTGGAGCTGTTCGACTGGTATAACCGGTGCGATGAGAACACCTTGGCCATCCATCAGGACAACATTCACTATGACGTGATGTTCCTGCATTATCTGATGACGAACGTCAAATTCCCGGGCGGCGGTTTGGATGCCAGGTACAAGGAGCTGAAAGCGGACAGGATGGCGCCCGAGTATGCCCGGGGTGTCGCCGGCAATATCGCGCGGCTGATGCGTCAGCCCGACTTTGACCAGCAGGCGGTGGCCAACCAGTTCCAGGAACTTCACCAGCTGATGGACATTGTTGAGATGAGCGGTGACGCGGCCACGCTCAAGAAGTTGCAGGACATTGCGGAATCCCAGTTGAAAATAATGGACAGCGTGTCGCCAGAGATGGGGGCCGCCTACCGCAATTTCTTCAACAGCCTGGCGATGCGTCAGGAAGTTGCCCAACAAGAGACAAACCAATAAATTCAGAACGACATGAAAAAATTCGCCGTGATATTATGTGGCTGCGGCTCTCTGGACGGAAGTGAGATTCACGAGTCCGTGATGACGCTGTTAGCCATTGACAGGAACAGTTGCGAGTACCGCATTTTCGCCCCCGATGACAGCCAGTACCAAGTGGTTGACCACTATTCCAGGCAGGCCACACAGGAGAGACGCAACATGTTGGTGGAGGCCGCGCGCATCGCGCGCGGCGACATCCGCCCCATCGAGGAGTGCCGGGCGGAGGACTTTGACGCGCTGGTCTTCCCCGGCGGGAACGGCGCGGCCAAGAACCTCTTCACGTACGCCCTTGACGGGAAAGACTGCACGGTGCGCGAGGATGTGGCCGCCCTTATCCGGGAGTTCCACGCCATGCGCAAGCCCATCGGAGCGCTGTGCATAGCGCCCGTGATGATCGCCAGGGTGCTGGGTGACGTGACCGTCACTGTGGGCAACGACGAGGGTACCGTTGAAAATGTGCGCGGCCTCGGCGCCACGCACATCAACACGCAGCAAACCGAGGTCATATCCGACAAGCGGAACCTGGTGTTCACCACGCCGTGCTACATGCTGCCCGCCCGCATCTCGGACATCGCCGACTGCGCACAGAACCTGATAGACGCCATCCTCGAGAACATGCGGTGATGGCGCGCAACGTCGTTCTGGTCGGCTTCTCCGGCGCGGGAAAGACCACGGTCGGGCGTGAGCTCGCCCGCCGCACAGGCCTCGGGTTCGTCGATCTGGATGACGCCATCGAGGAGAAATACCATGCCACGATTCCCCATATTTTCCAGAAGTACGGGGAATCTGTTTTCCGGCAGTGCGAGTATCAGACATTGCTGGAGAAATTGGCGTCTCCCGGACTGCTCATCGCCACCGGCGGCGGTACCCCCGCCTACCGCGACGCCATGCGTCGGATTAACCGAAGCGCGTACTCCATCTATATATGCCTGTCTGAGGCGACACTGGTCGGACGCCTGCGGGACAGCCGCAGGCCGCGCCCCCTCACCCGGAACCTCCCGGAAAGCGAGCTGCGGGATTATGTGCGCCGCACCCTCAAGGCCCGAACCTCCTTCTACGAGATGGCGGACCTGATTGTGTCGGAAGAGTCCCTCTCCATGGATGAGCTGGCGCAAACCGTACTGAAAAACATCTCATAGCCTAATACGGAGGTTATGAGGTCCAAAATTCATACGGGATGGGGAAAGACTAAATTTTTGTATATTGCGCGGCTTTTGTCAAAAGAGGAATACAGATTTCTTTATTTGACGATATTTAACTGATATTCTATGAGTTGTAAGAAATATAGTAGCATACTGACGGGACTTCTTCTGGCTGTTTTCCTCTCGTTTTTTTCCGTTTCCGCCCGTGCGTCCGAGGATGAGAAATTTAATGCGGGCCCCTTTATCATAGAGCATATCACCGACAGCTATGGGTGGCATATATGCGGCGACGGCGACAGGAGCGTCACCATACCGCTGCCCGTGATGCTGATCGACAACGGCCATTTTGTCGCGTTCATGTCCAACAAGTTCCACCATGGCGAGGCGGCCTACAAGGGCTACGCCATGGGCTGGGGCGACCAGAAGGGCAGCATCGTCAAGCTCGCGGACGACTACACCGGCCACCTGGAGGAAGGGACCGTCTATCCCGTTGACCATGTCTGCAAAATCGACATCTCCATCACGAAGAACGTGTGCTCCCTGATTATCTCCCTGATTCTGATTACCTGGATATTCCTGTCGGTGGCTAAACAGTACAAGCGCCGCCCCGACCAGGTGCCGAAAGGCTTGCAGGCAATCGTGGAGCCCGTCATTGTATTTTTGCAGGATGAGGTCATCAACCCCTCGTTAGGCAAGAACGCGCCCAAGTACACGCCGTTCCTGCTCACGCTGTTTTTCTTCATCCTCTTCAACAACCTGATGGGGCTGATTCCCATTTTTCCAGGCGGCGCCAACCTTACCGGCAACATCGCCGTTACTGGCATCCTTGCGTTGCTGACATTCTTTGTGACGCAGTTTTCCGGAAAGAAGGAGTATTGGAAGGATATTGTGAACACGCCCGGCGTGCCCTGGTGGCTGAAAGTGCCGCTGCCCATTATGCCGTTTGTGGAGATTATTGGTATTTTCACCAAACCTTTCGTGCTGATGGTGCGACTTTTTGCCAACATCACCGCCGGCCATATCATCGTGCTGGGTTTCATCTCATTGATTTTCATATTCGGGCAGATGGCCCCGGCCTTGGGATACGGCGTGTCGGTGGTGTCCATTTTCTTCTATCTCTTCATGAGCTGTTTGGAATTGCTGGTGGCGTTCATCCAGGCTTTCGTCTTCACGCTGCTGAGCGCCATCTACATCGGGATGGCTTGTGGCGAGGAGGAGCCCCAATTGGCGGAATAACCTTTTTTATCAACTAAATACAAACCATTATGTCAGTTTTAACCACTTTATTGCAAGCAGCCCCGGACCTTGGTCTTGGTATTGGCAAGATGGGCGCCGGCATGGGCGCCGGCCTCGCCGCCATCGGCGCGGGCCTTGGTATCGGTAACATCGGCCGCGACGCCATGTCCGCCATCGCACGCCAGCCTGAGGTGGCCGGCAACGTCCGTACCAACATGATCCTGGCCGCCGCCCTTATCGAGGGTGTCGCCCTGTTCGCCATCGTCGTCTGTCTGCTCATTGCAATCGCTTAACCGGTTGGGGGTCACTGCGGTTGGCAGGCCCCCCAACTTTCTTCAAAAATCGGAAAACCCCTAAAGAACACTATGGAACTCATAAAACCCTCTTTCGGACTCATATTCTGGATGCTGCTCGGCTTCGGTATCTTCTTCTTCATCCTGGCCAAGTTCGCCTGGCCGGTCATCACAAAGGGCATCGCCAGCCGCAACAAGAAAATCCAGGACCAGTTGGATGAGGCCGAGCGTGTACACGCCGAACTCGAGAACCTCCATCTCAAACACGAGCAGATGCTCGCCGAGGCCAAGGCCGAGCGCGATGACATCCTGAACGAGGCCCGCGTCATCAGCGAGAAGTTGAAGGAAGACGCCAAACTGAAGGCTGATGCTGAAGCACAAAGCATCATCGCGGATGCCAAACAAGCTATCCAGATGGAAAAGATGAAGGCCATCACTGACCTCAAGAATGAAATCGCCAATTTCTCCATCAACATTGCCGAGAAAATCATGACCGAAGAACTTTCTGACAAGGAAAGACAAGAGAAATTGATTGAGAAGTGGGTCAACGAATCCAACCTGAACTAATCCAAGTCCCACATCTGCGTTGAGGCGCAGATGTTTTTTTGCCCGCAATTAAAATTTTTTAACAAATACAAATTATTGAAAATCACAAGACACCACTCAGTATAGAAAATGATGACCTTTATTGACACCCATACGCACCTCTACCGCGAAAGTTATCCCGACAACTGGGAGGCGGTGGTGGCGCGCGCCATCGGCGCGGGGGTCTCCAAGATGGTCTTAGGGTGCGTCAACAGCGCGACCCCCGCGCAGATCAACGCCGCCGTCGCCCGGTACCCCGGCCACTTCTTCGCCCTGGTCGGCCTCCATCCAGAGGACACGAGGGAAAACTTCGAGGAGGAGCTGGCGCTCCTCAGGCCCCATCTGGAGGATTCCAACGTGGTGGGGATTGGCGAGATAGGGTTGGACTACTACTGGGACCGCACCTTTGAGAAGGAGCAGCGGGAGGTGTTCTACCGTCAGCTTTGCTGGGCGCGCGACCTGCGCCTGCCGCTCTCCTTGCACATCCGTAGCGCCTATCCCGACGCCATAGGGGTCCTGAGTCGCTTCCGCCCGGGCGAACTTACTGGTGTGATGCATTGTTTTTCGGGCGGTGTCCAGGAGGCCGATTGGGCTGTGAAAAATGGCTTTGCCCTTGGCATTGGCGGTACGGTAACCTTCAAGAACAGTAAAGTGCAGGATATTGTGGCCCATGTCGGGCTGGAGCATATCGTATTAGAGACCGACGCGCCCTATTTGGCTCCCGTTCCGCATCGCGGCCAGCCCAATGAGAGTGCCTATATTCCCCTCATTGCGCAAAAAGTGGCTGATATTTTCCAAGTTTCCTTGCAGACAGTATCCGATGTTACGACCGAAAATGCTTATAGAATATTCACAAAATTAACCCGATAGAATAATTAAAAAAATAGAAACATGTCAGAATCCAAAATTTTCACCCCTTGCCAGATTGGCCCTATTACGTTGCGTAACCGCACCATCCGTTCCGCCGCTTTCGAGAATATGGCGCACGGAAACCGGCCGACAAAAGAATTGTTCGACTACCACACAGCCGTTGCCCGTGGCGGTATCGGCATGACCACGGTGGCGTATGCCTCCGTTTGCCAGAGCGGTCTCTCGTTTGACGGCCAGTTGTGGTTGCGCGAGGAGATCATTCCAGAGTTGAAGAAGCTGACAGACGCTATCCACGCCGAAGGCGCAAAAGCTTCCATTCAGATTGGCCATTGCGGCAACATGACGCACCGCGCCACCTGTGGCTGCAAGCCGCTCTCCCCGTCAGGGCGTTTCAACCTCTATTCCCCCACCTTCACCCGCAAGATGACCATCAAAGACATTGATGAGATAGTGGATGCCTTTGGCCATGCTGTTGATTTGTGCCGCCGCGCCGGTTTCGACTGCATTGAGGTACACGCTGGCCATGGCTACCTCATCAGCCAGTTCCTGTCCCCCTACACCAACCACCGCAGGGATGAGTACGGCGGCTCCCTGGAGAACCGTATGCGCTTTATGCGCCGCGTCATCACCCGTGTGATGGAGGAGGCCAAGGACGACATGGCCATTGTGGTGAAAACCAACATGTACGACGGCTTCCGCAGCGGTATGCAAGTGGACGAGTGCATCCAAGTGGCCAAAGAACTGGAGAAATTGGGTGTACACGCGCTCGTGCTCACCGCTGGCTTCGTGAGCAAGGCCCCGATGGATGTGATGCGAGGTGCCATGCCGCTCAAAACAATGGCCTACTACATGGATATGAAGAAGTTCTGGTGGCTCAAGCTCGGCCTGCATATCGGCGGACGCATCGTGATACCCACTGTGCCCTACAAGGACGCCTATTTCCTGGAAACGGCCATGAGGTTCCGCGAGGCCGTCCAGATGCCTTTAATCTATGTGGGCGGTATGGTGGAGAAAGCGGATATGGAGAAGGTGCTGGATTCCGGCTTCGTGGCCTTCCAGATGGCGCGCGCCCTGGTACAGGACACCGGCTTCGTGAACAAACTGCAGTCGGGAGAGGTGACCCGCAGTGCCTGCAAGCACTCCAACTATTGCATTGGCCGTATGTACACATTGGATATGAGATGTCACCAATGCATGCAGAAGGACGAAATACCTGTCCGTCTGCAACGCGAACTTGAAAAGGCGGAAAAAGCCGTTGAAAAATCCAACAAACGCTAATGAAAAAGGTTCTGATTGTCGATAGGGTACACCCGTATTTGTCGGAAAAGCTTTCCGAAAGAGGCTTTGTGTGCTTGAACGACATGACCTTCACCTACGATTCATTCAAAGCGGCTCCCGATGACCTGTACGGATTGGTCATTCGGAGCCGCTTTGTGGTGGACAAGGAGTTGTTGGACTCCAAACCCTCGTTGAGATTCATTGTGCGGATGGGTTCCGGAGTAGAGAATATTGATGTGGAATATGCTGATAGAAAGGGTATTAAAATAATCTCTACGCCAGAGGGCAACGCCAATGCGGTGGCGGAGCACTGCTTAGGACTCTTGTTGGCCGCTCTGCGGCATATTTCCTCCGCCGACCGTGAGGTGCGGGCAGGGGAGTGGCTGCGCGAGAAAAACAAGGGAAGCGAGCTACAGGCGCACACGTACGGGCTTATAGGCTACGGGCACACGGGCCCGGCCTTTGCCAAACTGTTGCGTGCGCTCGGATGCAAGGTGTATGCATACGACCGTTACAATCCTGCCGCCGGCGATGAAAATGCGGAGATGACCGACTTGCCGACCTTGCAGCAGAAATGTGATGTCATCTCGTTGCATGTGAACTATATACCGGAAAACAAATATTTTATTAGCCAAGATTTTATCCAGCAGATGGCAAATCCATTCATTCTTCTTAACACGTCGCGCGGGTTGGTGGTGAACACGGAGGCGGTAGTGCAGGGATTGGAGGCCGGCAAGATTATGGCAGCCGGTTTGGATGTGTTGGAGTACGAGACCCCGCGCCTGCGCAACCTGCCCAAGGAGGAGTGGCCGTCGGCGATGGAGACGCTGGCCAAGATGGAGAATGTCACCCTCACGCCGCACGTGGGCGGCCAGACTTTGGACGCGGAACTGCGCCACGCGCAGGTGGCCGTGGAGCGGATACAGGAGTCAGTGAACAGTAATCAGTGATTTATACCTTGTGCGCTGCAGGCCGTCAGATGCCCGCACACCTGCCGGCGTGCGATATGATGTGTCGCATGTGATGTTTACCCGTGC
>FLNW01001324.1_pt1 | contig 14352 bp, 12 predicted proteins | sample 1140371 | NCBI WGS metagenome assembly FLNW01 (sample SAMEA3878170, study PRJEB12797) | bioreactor metagenome | biome: Moose rumen | place: Sweden | collected 2011-10
AACTCACAGAGTTGTACAAATTGATAATAAAAGCTGTCTGTAAGCTTGCTTATATGCAGGTTTTAGTAGCAATCTGTACAAGTTGCCCTGCAACAAAAGCACGCAAAGGGTTTTATTGGTTTTTGTTACTTTTTTAGTGGACAGTAGTGATATATACTATAAGCAAATCAAAATTAAAAGCGCAAGCTTTCGTTTGCTTGGATTTGATGATTAGAGGTTCTCGACTACCTTATTAGTTCAAATCTATGCACGGAAAACTCACGCAATCACGTGAGCGTGCATAAACCGTATTTGAACTAATAATGGTTGTTGAAACTGTCGAGATTTCTAACCCTCAAATTTGAGTTTATTACGCTTTGTTTTGGCGCAACGCCTTGCGCCCTATGTTTATTTCAATTATGTCACCGCTTTTTGACGCTGTCGGTGCCAGCGTGTGCAGTTTTACTTCGGCAAGGGACGAGGGGTATTGTTCCTGATACTAATTGGAAACAATGTGGAGGTTGGAGAGCAAGTCGGCAATGTTATCCTCCGGGGCAATGACCCATGTCTTCAAACCATAATGGGGGACAAACCATTGCAATTGCACGATACAATGTTTTTCGTTAGCATAACTATGTGCTTCCCACACATCATTTTCATTGGGATGACGTTCTTCGTTCAAACGAAGGGTTCTGACTTCTTGTAACATGGTCTTATAGATTTTATATAGGGTTTATGATTTTCTGCACAAAGGTACAACTTTTTTTGCACATATGCAAGAAAAAGTGTCATTTTGAGATAATTTTACCAAAAACTATGCGAATGCACCTTTAGGGATTTTATAATTCGGCTTCTTTGAGGCGTTCGGCGTTTTCGGCTACTTGCAGCGCATCGATCACGCCTTGTATATCTCCGTCCATAAACGCCGCGAGATTATAGATAGTGTACCCGATACGGTGGTCGGTAATGCGTCCCTGGGGATAATTATAGGTACGGATCTTAGCAGAGCGGTCGCCCGTAGAAACCATCGTCTTACGGCGTGCGGCAATGTCGTCGATGTATTTCTGGTGCTCCTTATCATAAATCTGTGTGCGCAGGCGCGAGAGCGCGCGTTCTTTGTTCTTGGGCTGGTCGCGTGTCTCGGTACACTCGATAAGAATCTCCTGCACTTCGCCCGTGTTGGGGTTCTTCCAGTTATAGCGCAGCCGCACACCCGATTCCACTTTGTTGACGTTCTGTCCGCCTGCTCCGCCGGAACGGAAAGTCTCCCATTTGATTTCGCCTTCGTTGATATGTACCTCAAACTCATCCGCCTCAGGCAGGACGGCTACCGTCGCCGCCGAAGTATGTACGCGTCCCTGCGTCTCGGTGACCGGCACACGCTGCACGCGGTGCACCCCACTCTCGTATTTGAGCGTGCCATAGACATTCGTACCTGTGACATTGAAGATGATTTCCTTGTAACCGCCGGAAGCACCCTCGGTGAACGAAGAAACCGTGTATCTGAAGCCTTTGAGTTCGAAATACTTGGTGTACATACGGAAGAGGTCCCCTGCGAAGATTGCCGCTTCGTCGCCACCTGTGCCGCCGCGGATCTCCATGACGACATTCTTGCCGTCCTCCGGGTCTTGCGGAAGCAGTTGCAGTTTCAGTTCTTCCTCCAGTTTGGGAATCTGCGGCTCCAGTTCGTCTATTTCGGCTTTCGCCATCTCTTTCATCCCGGGGTCGGACTCATTGAAGAAAAGGTCCTTGGCGTCCTTAAGGTCATGAAAGGCTTTCTTGTAGCGTTGCGCAACATACAGCACACGCTCCAGATCGTGGTACTCCCTGTTGAGCCGCACATAACGCGCCTGGTCGGCAATGACTGCAGGGTCGGTGATGAGCAGCGAGACTTCGTGGAACTTAGCCTCCATACCGTCTATTTTGTCAAGGATATCCATTTATCTGCGGCGCGTGTTACCCATTTGTTGCACTTTCTTCATCATCTTGGCGGTCTGGTCAAACTGCTTGAGGAAGCGGTTGAGATCGACGATGGTGACACCGGCACCCTTGGCGATGCGGTTTCTGCGGCTGCCGTTGAGCAGGCTCGGGTTGGCACGCTCGGCAGGGGTCATGGAGTTGATCATCGCCTCGATGGGTTTGAACGCATCGTCGCTAACCTCCACACCCTTGAGGGCTTTGTCCATACCGGGAATCATACCCATGAGGTCCTTCATCGACCCCATCTTCTTGATTTGGTTGAGTTGTCCAATGAAATCGTTGAAGTCAAACTGGTTCTTGGCAATCTTCTTGCTGATACGTCGTGCCTCGGCCTCGTCATACTGCTCTTGGGCACGCTCAACCAGCGAAACGACGTCACCCATACCTAAGATTCGGTCTGCCATACGTGCAGGATGGAAGACATCGAGTGCCTCCATCTTCTCGCCCGTTCCGATGAACTTAATAGGCTTATTGACCACTGAGCGGATGGAGAGCGCGGCACCGCCTCGGGCATCACCGTCCAACTTGGTGAGAACTACTCCGTCGAAATCCAAACGGTCGTTGAACTCCTTGGCGGTGTTGACGGCATCCTGTCCGGTCATGGCATCTACAACAAACAAGGTCTCGGACGGCTGTATAGCCTGTTTGATGGCCGCAATCTCGGTCATCATCTGCTCGTCCACCGCCAGACGTCCCGCCGTATCGACGATGACGACATCATAGCCAAACCGCTTCGCCTCACTGATAGCCGCCTCGGCTTTCTTCACAGGGTCAGACTCGTCCTCGCCGGTATAAACTTTGGCATTGATCTGCTCACCGAGCACGCGCAACTGCTCGATGGCCGCAGGACGATAGACGTCGCACGCCACAAGCATCACTTTCTTTCCCTTCTTAGTCTGCAGATAATTCGCCAGTTTGGAAGCGAAGGTGGTCTTACCGCTACCCTGTAAACCCGCCATGAGGATGACGGCAGGCGAGCCTTTGAGATTGATTTCCTGCGCCTCGCCGCCCATCAGGACCGCCAACTCGTCGTGAGTAATTTTGACCATCAACTGCCCCGGACGAACGCTCGTCATTACGTTCTGACCGAGCGCTTTCTCCTTGACTTGGTCGGTGAACTGCTTGGCGGTTTTGTAGTTGACATCCGCCTCCAGCAGTGCCTTGCGGATGTCCTTGACGGTCTCCGCAATGTTAATCTCGGTGATTCTGCCCTCGCCTTTGAGGATTTTGAAACTTCTTTCTAATCGTTCGCTTAAGTTGTCAAACATATATATTCATTACTTTTTAATCTTCGCTTCGCCGGCAATCACTTGGCTGTTGTTTTGCATGATCGATGCCATGTCCACACCCGTAGCCTCTTTGATTACCTCCATCGTCTGACGCATCACCACGGGCACGTTGCCGCTGATACCGGCAGCCTCGCTTCCGCTGGTGCCATAGACATGCACGTCGTTGATGCTGGTGAGCGGCTCAGCCACCTTGGCTGCCACTTCGGGCAGAATATTCACCATCATCTCCGCGATAGCGGCACCGTTGTATTTCTTGTACGCCTCGGCTTTTTTGTCCATAGCAGCAGCTTCCGCCTCACCTTTGGCACGGATGGCAGCCGCTTCGGCTTCGCCGACCGCCTTGATACCGGCAGCCTCCTGCTGGCGTGCGAAGAGCTCTGCTTCGGCTTGTGCCTTGACGGCAGCCGCTTTCTGCTCCGCCTCATAACGCTCCGCCTCGGCTTTGCGCTTGCGCTGCTCCAGTTCGGCAGCTGCGTCTATCTCTTTCTGGTATTTGTCGGCATCGGCTTGCTTGTTAACTTTCGCCTCCAACAGTTTCTCCTGGATGGCAATTTCCTGCTCGCGGAGAATCTGCTCCTGTTTGGCTTTCTCCACCTCGGCTTCCACGCTCAGGCGGTTGATCTCTTTCTGCCGCTCCTGCTGACGAATGGACTTGGCAGCCTCCGCCTCAACGGTCTTGATATTGATCTCGCGTGCCTGCTCCTGGCTCTGGATCTCATAGGCGGCATCGGCGATGGCGGACTGGGTGTCAGCTTGTTTCTTCAGGTCCGCCTGTTTGACCGCCAGTTCGGTATTGCGGATTGCAATCTCGGTCTCCGAAGCCACGCGTGCATCGTTCGCCTCTTTGGCAGCCACGGCACGTGCGATAGCCACGTCACGCTCGGCGTTGGCTTTGTTGATGGACGCCTCTTTGGTAATCTTGCAGGTGTTGTCGGCACCCAGGGCGTGGATCAGTCCCTCGCCGTCGGTGATGGACTGGATGTTGCAACTCAGTATCTCTATACCCAGTTTCGCCATGTCGGGAGCCGCTTTCTCCTGAATCTGGTTGGAGAATCCGTCGCGGTCCACGTTGAGCGAACGGAGGTCCTGCGTTCCAATGATTTCACGCATGTTACCCTGCAGCGAATCGCGTATTTCACCGGCGATCTCCTCACGGCTCTTGCCCAGAAAGTTAGCCGCGGCCACGGCAATCAGTTCCGGCGAGATACGCACTTTGGCAACCGCGTCCACGTCGACGTTGATGAAGTCGGAGGTCGGCACGGACGAATCGGTTTTGATATCCACACTCAGCTGACCGAGATAGAGCCTGTCCACTTTCTGCAGACCGGGGATACGCAGACCGCCGGTACCGATGAGGAACTTGGGTTTGCGGCGAGGCCAACCGGAAATGACGAGTGCCTGATTAGGCGACGTCTTCACGTACGAAACAATAACAAGCAGCACGATGGCTGCGATGACGCAAATGATTACGATTGCTGTGTCTGATAGATACATAATGGTTGTTTTTGTAGATTAATAAAATCGGGTACAAAGTTACAACAAAAATTGCACATGTGCAAATTTTGGACGGATTTTTTTGTGTATGTGAGAAAATTGTTGTACCTTTGCAGCCGAAAAACAGTAAAAATGAACACACACAGAACGCATCGCATTTACGGGAAACGGTCAGCCCTCTGGGTTCTCCTTTTCGTTTTCGATTTCCAGCAGTCTGCTTTCAGCCTTCCGCATTACGAGTTGGCGTACCGTTTGAGCGGTACAGGCGGCATGATTATCAAGGATGACAAGGTGGATCAATGGATAGGACGTCCTGTGCTGGGCGGTGAGTTCGCCGTGGAGTTTCTGCCCACAGGCCGCTGGCACTGCCTTCAGCAATGGAACAACGCCTCTATCGGCGTGGGCGCGAGTTATCTCAATCTGGGCAACGACCAGATGTTAGGATCGGCGATTGCAGCATACGGCTATATCAACATGCCTTTCTACAACGGCAAACATTTCCGCATCGGAGTCCGCCCGACGGTAGGTCTGGCGGCTGTCACGAAGACCTATGCCAACACCCTACCCGAGGGATACCGGCTCTACGAAGTGGCACGGAGCGCAGACGGCAAACTGCTCGGCAACTGGTCCATCGGCTCCATCCTGAATGCCTATCTGGCTTTGCAACTATACATGGATTTCCCTGTCAAGGATGGTTGGGAGATTACCCTGAACGGCGGCTGGCATCACATCAGCAACGGCTCAGTGATGCACCCGAACGCAGGTTATAACATGATGACGGCGGCGGTAGGAGTAAGATACCAGCCTAATGTACGAAGAAACCCAGCCCCCAAGCCGGATGTGCCGCGGAAGTTATACGACGGTGTAGTGAAACCATGGGCTGTCGAACTAAGTGCCACAGGCGCCGTAAGACAGAACTACTACCGCGACAACTACCCCAAGATGCAGTTCTTCGGAGCAGCCGGCGTCAAAATAGCGGCATACTGGGTGCCTGTCAGTATCTTCCGCATCGGCTTAGGCGCAGATGCTTTCTACGACGGCTATTACGCCAGCGTGAGCAACAGTGTACCCGGAGCCAAAGAGGCGTACCCGGATGCTCCGGTGACCTATTTCGGCAAGACCTATCTGAAGGAAAGTGATCAAAAGAACTGTTTCCGCGTAGGCATCAGCCTGCAGCCGGAGTTTATCATCGGGCGGTTGACAGCAGGTATTCATGTGGGATTTTATGTGTTCGATCCTGTGAAGAACCTGGAACCGTATGCCGAGGCACAGGCTGCCGACCAAGCCGGTACACCGCTCAACCGCGGCGTGTTCTACAGCTACGATTTCACGAAAGCCAGCAATTATCAGGACGGCTGGTGCTACATGCAGTTTGTGATGAAATACCATGTGCTGGATCATCTGTTTGTCCAGCTGGGTCTGAAGACCCACGGTGCCCGCGCCGAGTTCATCGATGCGGGAATTGGAGTAGCATTCTAGTCGGTTAGTCAACTAGTCGGTTAGTTTATACTCAGCAGCTGGTCCTCTATCAGATAGACCTGCTCCACCGGGACTCCGCGGTCCACCAGTTGGCGGCGGTCAGGACGGAAGAGGGCGAAAAACTCCTTGGCACCTTTGCACATCTCGCGTGCCGTGCGGTAGTTCTCGTACGCCATCATCCTGTCGCCACGCAGGAGGAAACAATGACCGTAGTTGATGTAATCCATCGCCGTGGCTTTGTGGGAACGCATCTGCTGGACGAGGAAACTCTCAGCCAGACTGATGTTATCCCACACCAGATCCATCTTACCGATACTCAGATACATCAGTTTGATAGTCCGCTGGCGTTGGGAATCATCACCCACCAGCAGCGAATAGAGCCATGTGTCCGGCAGAATCTGAATCAAACCTGACATATATTCCTGTTCGGAATTAGGGACCCACGAGGTGATGCCGCTGATGTCGTTCTCCGACCCTGTCATCGACAGCAAATCACGCAACTCCTGAGGCAGTTCGTCATACGAGATCTCATTTCGCGCCAGCATGTCTCTCAGACTGACTTTGGTGCTGCGTATCATGGCGCATAAGACCTCAAAAGCACTTTCTCCGTCTCCGATGGCCTCGGCAAAAGCATTCTGTATATCCGGAAAGAAATCTATCCGCACATCGTAGTGCGCCAGCAGCAGCATCACATTGGCCAATGCCTGTTCAGCCACCACCTGGCTGTCACTATTGATACCGTCAATAAGCGCCAGCATAGCCTGCTCCGAGAAAATCTCACGCAGGTTTTTGCTGATTGCCGATACCGCCATCAACGCCAATGCCGAACTGTCCGGGTTGTTCATCACAGTGCGCAGCCAGTCGAAATCCTTCTCCTTGAACTGCACACAGCCCGACCAGTAGTGCATCACCGACTGCGGATTCTCTCCGTTGAAACCGTGCATCTCCGGCGACAGCCCTTTGCGTACACGCAAGGTAGCGTACACATCATCTACCAGCCGGTAGGTCTCGCCCGTCATCTTGTCCAAAAGCTCTTCGCGGTCGGGGTCTTCGCTGGTCAGGAAATCCTCGAACAGCGCCTTGTAGCGTTCGCTGATGTCGGCATAGCGCGCCTCAAACGGGTTATCCTCGCCCAGCTCGATCAACCAGCTGCGCAGGATAATCAGCGTATGACGGATCATCCGTTCGCCCAACGCGCGTTCAATCGTATTGACTTGGTCGTCCAGATTCTGCGCCATCAGATTTTCTCCTTAATCAAATAATCGTTGCGACTCGGGCTGTTGCGGATGATGAGTTCGCCCAAGAAACCTGCCAGGAAAAGCATACAGCCGAGAATCATCATCAGGATAGCTATATGGAAATACGGATTGACCCCCACCAGCATAGCCTTGACACCATTGGCGAGCGCGTACCATTTCATGCCGCCCACCACGATAACCGCAATCAGTCCGATGAAGAACATCAGACTGCCCACCAGTCCGAAAAAGTGCATCGGTTGTTTGCCGAATTTGTTGAGAAACCACAGCGTCAGCAGATCCAAGTAGCCGTTCACAAAACGGTTCAGGCCGAACTTACTGGTGCCGTACTCGCGCTTGCGGTGTTGCACCACTTTTTCGCCTATCCTGGTAAAACCGGCGTTCTTGGCAAGATACGGGATATAACGGTGCATCTCGCTGAAGACCTCGATATTCTTCACCACCTCGCGGCGGTAGGCTTTCAGTCCGCAGTTCATATCATGCAGCTGAATGCCGGTCACACGCCGCGCCGTGGCGTTGAACAGTTTGGAGGGCAGGTTCTTCGTCAGTTTGTTGTCATAGCGTTTCTGTTTCCAGCCGCTCACCAGGTCGAATCCGTCCTCTTTGATCATTCTGTACAACTCCGGTATCTCGTCGGGGCTGTCCTGCAGGTCGGCATCCATGGTAATCACCACATCGCCCTGCGCCGCCTGAAATCCCACCTGCAACGCCGCACTCTTGCCATAGTTCCTGCGGAAACAGATGCCGTGAACAGGAGAACTTTCCACTTTCTTCTCTCCGGCTTCTCTCAACTCTAAACTCTCAACTCTCAACTTTTCAATGACCTCCCACGATTCATCGTCACTTCCGTCATTGACGAAAATGACCTCGTAGCTGAATTTGTTTTCCTTCATCACCCGCGCAATCCATTCATACAGATGCGGCAGCGATTCCGCCTCATTATAGAGAGGCACTATTATTGAAATGTCCATAATATGCGAATTACGAATTAAAAATTAAAAATTATAAATTCTTTGCAAAGGTACAACAAAAATTGCACATATGCAAGGGAAGGGTCGTTTTTTTGTGGAAAAAAGCGATTTATCGCGTGTATGAGCTATCCGGTGGCGCGAGTCTGTGCTTGCACAAGTGAGGGGCACCGGATGGCTCATACGTAAGGGTGTCAGCCCTGTTTCCACAAAAAAACGCCCATCCCTTGCGTATGCCCCGCAGGATGCGACCGTAGCTACGGGGGAATTGGCGCGTGCGCCAAGGCAGAAGTCCGAAGTACAACAAAAATTGCACATACGCCAGAAAAAGACGCCCGAAAGCGTCTTTTTCTTAATTCACAATTCACAATTTACAAAGGGCTTGTATGAGGTTTGGTGCAAAAGTTTTAGAGTCCCTACAGACTTTTAAGTTCAAACCAAACTCTTAGGACGCTTTGTTAATTGATAATTGCACATTGCCGAGGCTTTAACCTTCATAAGCTTCGCTCTCGAGCGCCCAGAGGTACTGGCGGAAGGTTTTGTACACTTTCTGCGCCTTGAAAGCCGCCTGATCCTGCGGGAGCTTCGTCAGGTCTTTCATACGGGCGTTGACCGCCTTGCTGACCGCGGAGAACTTGTTGCGGATGAGTTGCTCGTCCTCGGTAGGTTCTGTGGAGCGTTTCCGGCTTCTCACCTGTGTATATCGCAAGTCATTTCTCTCACGATGACAATAGATCGTACGGAATCTGCGCGATATTTTGCCCGAGATATAGTCAATCGGGTCAAGAAAAACAGGACGTCCCATCAGTTGCCTCCTTCCTGCGATTCGTTATACAACTTGCGAAAAACATAGCCCGTGAGGGTTTTGCACTTACGCTGTGCTTTCCAGTCCGCTTTGTACTTGGCTTTCTGTGCAGGGTCTGCGAGAGCCGTTTTGACTTGCGCCGCAACGGTTTTCATCTTCTCCTGCGCAGTCTGTTGCGCAGCAGACGGCGGTTCGTTGGTAGCAGGGTGCTTCATACGCACACCGATGGTGCGCTCATCGAACTTGCGAATCTTGAAGTGGATTTGGTCGGTACGTGCGTACTTCCCGTTATTGGAATCGTATGGCGTAGCCATATTCATCTTAGACATACTATCCCAAGGATTGCTTTACTTCCGCCTTGGGGTCGGAAGGAAAACTGTTAAATTTTATAGTTAATTGGTTTGGTTCAACGGCATATATGTTAGAAAGTTAAAGTATAGGTATATCCATATAGTTACGATTCAGATTATTACTCTATTGTACCTTTTTCTAACAGAGCTGTGAAACCTCTGGTGCTTGATGATAACTTATGCAAGCGGACATAGGCTCATTGCAGTGCGGAACATGCGAGCGGTTTAGGCAATCATAGGCGTATAGACGATTACGAGCAATCGTGAAGTTTTAAGGGGCTTGTACAGATGTTCGTTGTAATGATTCTTCCAGTTTCTCCAGTAATATATACACAGAAGAAGAGGGGTTAGCCAGTGGTTCCATTACTTTCGCACGGACGATGGCTTTCCCTCTATTCTGCCAGAGAAAACTCTGCTGCGGAAAGGTGAGTGTACCTTTCTTATATTGTTTCCAAACAGGGTCTGAGCTCTTAAGGGCAGTAATTACTGCCTCGGAAGACATAGGCTCCTTGCCGTCTGCTGCATGCAATAAGAACCATTGTTCTACACAAGGATTAGACAGCAGCAAAATAGCCTTGCATTTGCTGAAGCGATGATTTACCTCTTCGACATCCATATCATACATGAGGAACGAAGTGATCTTATCGTATTTACCCAATTTCAACTGCTCTACATGCCTGTTGATTAATTGTTGCGAGACGTTCTGTCCGGCTACCCTTGAGACGATGCGAATAGGCGAGTGGTAGCAGATACGCAGAAAATCTACGTAGTTACGTTCGGTCTCGCCCTCGCAAATCACAAGGAAAGCTTCCTTAAGCGACCGCTGCGGTTGTTGTAATCGCTTGGTAGCCATAATTACTCGTCCCCTCCTTTCATCAATTGGCGTAAAGTGGACGCAGATGATAGGACAAATGGTACCGCATCGAAGCGGCCTTGCAGATAGCCCTTCTCCGCATCCATCGTATCGCGGAAATCGCGGAAGTCATACAACGAATAAACCTCTGTTGCACCATCGGCTCTCTTGTTGACAAAGACAATCTGATCCTTGCGGAAGCGGTCCATGTCAATAAGGTTGGTGTTGTGCGAAGTAAAGAGCAACTGCGACTGCGGGGATGCGTGTACCAAATCAATGAGGAAGTCTGCCAAGATTGTATGCAACTGGCGGTCAAACTCATCCAACATGAGCGACTTATTGTTGCTAACGACGTCCAACATTCGGTTAAGGATGGCAAAGAGCCGTTGTGTACCATCGGACTCGTCACGCTCCATATCAAACTGGATGGACGGGTCGATCTTATGGCAGGTCTTAAAGTCGATTGCATCCACGGTGCGTAGCTCCAAAGAGACGCCTTGCTCATCTTGACCAACAGCAACAGGCTGTGTTACTTTCTTGTGACGGAGTTTGATGTCGCAAATGTCACTATCGCAGATTTCCAATGCCTTGAGGATAACCTTCTTGTACTTGTTGAAGTTGTACTCAATGCTTGTGCTATTGAGCGAAACGAGGTCAAGGAGGAAGGTATTGAGGAAGAAACGGTAAACGGATTTAGCCAGTTCGCGGTTCATGGAGCTTGCTCGTGAGAGGAACAGGTTCTTGTTGCTGGTAGCCAATGCCACATCCTTCGGGCGCTCTAACACCTTTGTTCCAAAGGAATAGTCCTTACCCTTACGCTCGAAGACCTTAGCCTTGCGTCCATTGGGGTAATAGTAGAGCGATTCCTCCAAAATTTCAGTAGTGGTGAGCATGTATTCATATTCATATTCAATATCATCGCACACAAAGTCGATGTAGAAGCGGCTCGGTTTCTCCTGCCATCCATCGAACTTGAACGGTTGGAAGTTAAAGCGAGTGTTCTCGTTGTGTTGGTGCGATTCCAATACCATCATGCAGCAGAACTTGATGGCACGAACGATGCTTGACTTACCTGAAGCGTTCGGACCAAAAAGTCCGATGGTCTTCAGGATTTTTTGTCCATTCCACTCAATAAGGTTGTCCTTGAGCATTTTTGCCTGAGTTGTGTTGATGTTTCCCGCCCGAAAATCCAGACGGATTTTGTTTTTAATAGAGAAAAAATTCTCCAGTTCAATTGCCAGTAACATAATGGTTTCTTTTGGTTTGTTTATGGATTCATTGATTACTTCTTTCTTGCGTGCCCACTATATATTATATAAGGTGTGGGTGTTCCTATGCCTATTTAAAGGTCATTCAAATGGCAGTTAAATTCTATTTTAAGTGTCGTATTTGAAAAATTTTTGCAAAATTACAACTTATTTTTGAATTGTGCAAATATTTTTGAAGAAAAATGCACTTTTTTGTAAAATTTTTGCAAAATTGGCATCTAAATTTGATTTTGGAGGTGTTTTTGGGGGGGGAAATTAGAAAAAAACATTTTTTTCGGTCAACAGTAGAAAACAATACCCGCTCTCGGAAAGAGCGAGCACAGGACACTTCTATCCGACATTAGATGTCGGGACAAAGGACAAAGAAAAGAAAAAAGTGCGGCAGAGATGTGCCGCACTCCACTCATGCTCCGAAGGAAAATTACGATATAATAATCGTGCCTGTTAAGGCTAAGAACTTGCGTGTTCCTGTGTACATTATAGTATAGTATAGAGTTCCCATGGAAAGAGATGCTCTATACCATTGTTATTCGGGAAACGGATTTCATCCAACGTGACCACCACCTTGCGATACTGGTCTGCTATTTTCAATAAAGGCGTATACTCACGTTTGGCTGTCTCCTCGTCACCAGCCATCTCCCAACAGACTTGCACATATATTTTCAGTTCGCCTTTTATACCGACAAAGTCCACTTCCGATTGTCCTTGTACACCAACGTATATCTGCCAACCTTTACGGCGCATATCCAAGTAAACGGCGTTCTCCAACAGGTTACCCATTCCATACGCAAAACCGCGATACAGATAGTTGTAATAAGCCAGATCATTGCTGTAGTACTTGCAGTTGCCGGTAAGTAGTTCTTTTCCGGCTATATGGTATCGTTCAGCTTTATGCATTAAGAATGCTTTGCCCAGATAAGATATATACGAAGACAAGGTCTCGTAGTTGGTTTTGCGCCCCTGTGATTTGAAATAATTGACAATATTGGAAACAGACACCATGTGACCTGCATTATTAACCAAATAGCGGAATAGGTCTTCCAATAACTGTGGGTCTTTGACATTATACCGACGCACTATATCCCGCAGCATTACTGTATCTTTGACGGCAGATACATAATTGCGCCGCATATCTTCGGTATTTAGATGGAATAGTTCCGGCAACATTCCCATTTGTAAGAATTGGAGATAGCCGGCGCGTGTCGTCGGCAGGCTCTCCATTGCTGTGTATTCATGAAAACTATATGGCAGAATCTCGAACTCGACGTATCGACCGGAAAGCAAAGAGGCCAATTCGCCGGATAGCAAATCAGAATTGGAACCACTGATGAACAATTCCTGTGGTTCTGCAAAATCCTGTGAGTGTGAATTGACAAACTGCTCCCAATGGAGTACTAATTGCACCTCATCCAGGAAGAGATAAACTTTTCCTTGTGGATGAAATGCAGAACGGTATTCTTGGTATAACTGTTGCAAATCTTCCGCCGTTTTGACATCGCCAAACTCTAAATACTCCTTATTTATATACAAGATATTTTGTGCGGGAACCCCTTCGTCCATCAGCCGTTTGGCTAACTGACGCAACACAAAACTTTTACCGGCACGACGTTGCCCGATAAGCACTTTGACGAGATTATTACCTGTCGCTGCATGTATTCGGTTTGTGTAATCGGAACGAAGAAATCCCAACTCCGGCACATTGCCGTCCCATAGATTATACTTGCGAATTTGATCCAACATATCTGTGATATTTTATAAAACGCTGCAAAGATACTGCTTTTTTATCAAATACACAAGAAAAAAGTGTAAAAATTTTATACTTTTTCAAACAGAATTGAAAATTTCAAAGGGAACATGCACAGGAAGTACAACTTTTTTGAATAAACGGCGGCAAGAATGCCACCGAGCAGGACAATCGGAATGGCATGATGGAGAAGGGACGAAATAGATGCCGACATCCGATGTCGGAACAAGGGACAAAGAAGAACGCGGGACTAAAGTTTCGCGAACAAGACGAAGAAGAAATAAATCGTTATCACGTGCTCACGTGATTAGGTGATCACGAAAGTGTCGGATTGTATCCGACGAAATGGACGCTGCTTTTGTCCCGGATACTATCTCGGGAAACGAACGAAACTTTCTCGCGCACGGAAAGCGCGAGCACAGGACACAGCAGACAAATGTCGGCAGAGCCGATTGTCCACATTCAATGCGGACGGAATGAACATACAAAGAAAAGATAATGGACGAAGTGACCGCGTATCACGCGGGGAAACAGACGAAAGCAGAACCGACATCAGATGTCGGGAAAAAGAAGAAAGTGACCGGATAATATCCGGGACAATTAACAAAGTTACTTCTTTTCCTTCCAGTATTGAACGACATCAAAGACAGACGTACGTGGGTACTCCTTTATATTGGAGACTGCTTGCCCGTTTTTGACAGAAGCAAAGGTCTCTAATAATACCGTGTAAAACTCAGCAGATCCCGCATTGAGGAGTTGTTCAAGATAAGGGATAGATGCTTGGTCGTTCTTGTCCGTAATAACTGCAGATTTGTGCATATAGGTGCAATGGCGAAAGACTACCTCATTAAGCAACTTGAAACTTTTTATGTTGAGATGTTCGGACA
>FLNW01002323.1_pt1 | contig 14348 bp, 7 predicted proteins | sample 1140371 | NCBI WGS metagenome assembly FLNW01 (sample SAMEA3878170, study PRJEB12797) | bioreactor metagenome | biome: Moose rumen | place: Sweden | collected 2011-10
GTGTTGGCCGTGCCCAAATCCATGGCCAGTTCCTGGGTTAGAAATGAAAATAATCCCATTTTGATTTTTGTTTTTCCTAATGTTTAAAATGACGTGTGCCAGTAAATACCATTGCTACGCCGTTATTGTTGCAATAGTCTATGCTTTCCTTGTCGCGCACCGATCCGCCTGGCTGTATAACACTTGTTATACCTGCTTTGTGTGCTATTTCTACGCAGTCGCCAAATGGGAAAAATGCGTCTGATGCCATTACTGCGCCGTTGAGGTCAAAACCGAAAGTTTTGGCTTTTTCGATGGCTTGTTTTAGTGCGTCAACGCGTGATGTTTGTCCTATTCCGCTGGCGTAGAGTTGTTTGTTGTTGGCAAGTACTATTGCATTTGATTTTGAGTGTTTTACTATTTTATTGGCGAAAAGCATATTCTCAATTTCTTTTTGCGTTGGTTGCTTTTCTGTTACGCTTTTTAGGTCGTCGGGGGTTTCTGTTTTTAAATCGCGTTCTTGATACAAGAATCCGTTAAGTGCCGAGCGAACAAGCGTTTTGGGTAATTTTATATCTTTGCGGACGAGAATTATGCGATTTTTCTTTGTTTCCAAGATGTCTAAGGCTTCTTGGTCGTATCCAGGAGCTATGATAACCTCCATAAAGAGACTATTCATTTCTTCTGCTACTTCTTTTGTTATTTTTTTGTTGGTGATTACAACGCCGCCAAATGCTGATACAGGATCGCAAGCCAAACAATCTTTCCATGCCTCAAGGAGTGTTTGTCTGCATGCTACACCGCAAGCATTGTTGTGTTTCATAATAACAAAGGTTGTTTGGTCAAACTCGTCTATTAGGTTAACTGCTGCATCAACATCAAGCATATTGTTGTAACTGAGGTCTTTGCCGTGTAGTTTGTCGAATAAATCGTTTATATTACCGAAGAATTTGGCTTTTTGATGCGGATTTTCTCCGTAACGCATTTCTTGATATGTAGTTTCGGCTACACGCAACTCTGCTGTTTCTGGGTCGCTTTGTGCAAAATATGAGTATATTTTGCTGTCGTAATACGAACTTACTCCAAATGCTTTTTTGGCAAAATCTTTACGTTGTTCAAGGGTTGTAACACCATTTTGATTTTCAAGTATATCAAGCAATTGTTGATATTGTGCTACTGATGGAATAATAACTGTATCTTTGAAATTTTTTGCAGCAGCTCTTATTAGCGATATTCCGCCAATGTCTATTTTTTCTATTATATCTTGTTCTGGTGCACCGCTGGCTACTGTTTGCTCAAATGGGTATAAATCAACAATAACAAGGTCGAGTAGGGGAATTTCGTATTGTTCTACTTCTTTGTTATCTTGTTGGTTGTCTCTTCTGGCAAGTATTCCACCAAAAACTTTTGGGTGAAGTGTCTTTACTCTGCCGCCCAAAATTGATGGGTATCCAGTTAAACTTTCAACTGATTTTACACTAACACCAAGGTTTTCTATAAATGTTTTTGTTCCTCCTGTGGAATAAATTTCCACACCAAGTTCAGAAAGTTTGTTTACTATTTTATCAAGACCAGTTTTGTAAAATACTGAAACTAACGCCTTTTTTATTTTTATGTCGTTGCTCATTTTGCCTATTTTCTAATTTTATTTTGTGGCAAATATAAATTATTTTTACTAATTAAAAAAAAATTAGTGATTAAAGTTTATTTTTTGTTATTTTTTGTTTTTTTACACCTTAATATATATGTAAAAAATATGATTTTTGTTTGTTGATGGATTAGTAACGTAAATTTGCACTTTAATTTGGTATTTTTTTTAAAAATTCAATGTTAAGAAAATTTGTGTGTAAAAAAAGTTTTCAACGTTTAAAATTTTACAATTTACCCAAAATCAGAACAAAAAAAAGTTATCAACATAAAAAAAATGATTTTTTTCGTGTTAATAGTTTGTGGAAAAATGTTGTAAAAAAAACGTGTTTTTTAGTATAAATTTGCAATAATCTCAATTAAAGGAATAATTAATAAATATAGTTTATTGATGTTTAAAGTGTTAATAATCTGTAAGTTATAAGGAATTAAAATTTATATTTTATTGAGATTCAAATAATTAGTTGACAAAAACATTTAAAAAACTTAAATACCAAGTTATGCAAACCATCGAAGAAATTGCAATTGCAAAAAAAACAAATGAAGAAGTTATGATACAGACAGTGGTAAAACGCGACGGTCGCATTGTTGGCTTTAACGAAGAAAAGATAGCCGCTGCCATTCGTAAAGCTATGCTCCAAACAGAGTTAGGCGAGGACGAACATTTAATTCAAAAAATTACAGCCCGCATTGCTTGCCGTGGTAAAAAACAAATGACGGTAGAAGAAATTCAAGATTGTGTGGAAAACGAGCTTATGAAAAGTTCGCGTAAGGAAGTGGCTCGTGCATATATTTCGTATCGCGACAAACGTAGTGTGGCTCGTAAAGCCAAAACACGTGATATTTTTACCGAAATTATTGAGGCTAAATCTAATGATATTACTCGTGAAAATGCTAACATGAATGCCGACACTCCTGCTGGTATGATGATGAAATTTGCAAGTGAATCTACAAAGCCTTTTGTTGATGACTATTTACTTGCTCCAGAAGTGAAGGAAGCTATAAAAAATGGTTACATTCATATACATGATAAGGATTATTATCCAACAAAAAGTTTAACTTGCGTACAACATCCATTGGACAAAATTCTTCATTACGGATTTTCTGCTGGACATGGAGAATCAAGACCTGCAAAACGCATAGAAACAGCAAGTATCCTTGGATGTATTTCTATGGAAACTGTCCAAAACGAGATGCACGGTGGACAAGCGATTCCTGCATTCGACTTTTATCTTGCTCCTTACGTAAGATTTTCATACATTGAAGAAATTAAGGTGTTGGAAGAACTTAACGGTGAAGATTATTCTCATCTTTATAATCAAGAGATTGAAGATTTTATAATACATCCGCTTGATGGGCTTTCTGGTGTAGATCGTATAAAACAACACGCTATTAATCAGACTGTTAATCGTGTTCACCAAGCAATGGAAGCGTTTATACATAATATGAACACAATTCATTCTCGTGGTGGCAATCAAGTGGTTTTTAGTAGCATAAATTATGGAACGGATACATCGGCAGAAGGACGATGCATAATTCGTGAGTTACTTGTTAGTACATACGAAGGTGTTGGTAATGGTAGCACTGCAATTTTTCCAATTCAGATTTGGAAGAAAAAACGTGGAGTAAACTATTTGCCAGAAGATAAAAATTACGACCTCTATCAAATGGCTTGCAAGGTAACTGCCAAGAGATTTTTCCCAAATTATCTCAATCTTGATACTACATTTAATCAACACGAAAAATGGACTGCTGACGACCCAAAACGTTATGAATATGAAGTGGCTACAATGGGCTGTCGTACTCGTGTTTTTGAAAACAGATATGGCAAAAAAACATCAATAGGACGTGGAAATCTTTCTTTTACATCAATAAACATAGTACGTCTTGCAATAGAATGTATGTCAATTGAAAACAAGGAAGAGAGAATAAAAACATTTTTCGACAAACTTGAACGTGTACTCTGTATAGCAGCAAAACAACTTGACGATAGGTTTAATTTCCAAAAAACTGCTCTTGCAAAACAATTTCCACTATTGATGTCGCGTTTGTGGGTTGGTAGCGAAAAACTTAAACCCAACGACACTATCGAAAGTGTTATTAATCAAGGCACTTTGTCGATTGGATTTATTGGATTGGCAGAATGTCTTAAAGCATTGACAGGTAAGCATCATGGCGAATGTGAAGAATCGCAACAACTTGGCATTAGGATAGTAACCTATATGCGCGATAGGTGCAACGATTTTTCGCAACAGTATCGCCACAATTACAGCGTTTTGGCAACTCCTGCCGAAGGTCTTAGCGGTTCGTTTACCAAAAAAGACAAAAAGACTTTTGGTATCATAGAAGGTGTAACAGATAGAGAATATTACACCAATTCGAGCCATGTGCCAGTTTATTATAAATGTACGGCAATGCACAAGGCTGAGGTTGAGGCTCCTTATCACGACCTTGAACGTGCTGGACATATTTTTTATGTTGAGATAGATGGAGATGCAACACACAATCCTCAAGTGGTAGCATCGGTGGTTGATATGATGGATAAATTTAATATGGGTTATGGTAGTATTAACCATAACAGAAACCGTTGTATGGATTGTGGATATGAAAATGCTGACAAACAACTTGATGTATGTCCTAAGTGTGGTAGCACACATATCGATAAACTCCAACGCATAACAGGCTATCTTGTTGGTACTACAGATCGTTGGAATAACGCTAAACTCAACGAACTTAACGATAGAACTACGCATGTTTAAACTAAATTTTGATTGAAAAAAACATAAGCGATGAAACTAATGATAATGGACGTGATAGAATACACCACTTCGGATGGTCCGGGTTTTCGCACGTCCATATATTGCAGCGGATGTTGGCATGCTTGTAAAAACTGCCAAAACCCTCAAACATGGAGATTAGAAAATGGTCATGCTGTTGATGTTGAAGAACTTTATAATCAGGTGGTTAGAAACGAAATGGCAGATGTTACATTTTCGGGAGGAGATCCATTTTATCAACCGTTGGGGTTTGCTATGCTTGCAAAAAAAATAAAGGAAACAACTAATAAAACCATTTGGTGCTACACGGGATTTGTCTATGAACAGATTGTAAACGATCCTAAACTTAGCGTTTTGTTGCCATATATTGATGTTTTGGTGGACGGAGAGTTTGTACAAAGTTTACATGATCCTGATTTGTTGTTTCGTGGAAGTAGCAATCAAAGGCTTATTGACGTAAAAAAATCGTTGAAAGCTGGGTTTGTTGTTGATTATGATTACAATCCTTTCTATATTTCGAGTGAAATAAAAGAAAAAAATCGAATTTTTTAGGATTGATATAAAATATTGGTTTACAATATGTATTTAAACTTTCGGATTGTAAATTTATTATAGTCCGAAAGTTTTTTTGTAAAGTTGGCATTAAGTTTTAAATTTGCAAGTTAAAATTTAATGTACAAAAAGCAAATGAATTTTTTAGAAAGTATTGCATCCTTATTTAAATATACCCCAGGAGAGCCTTTGTTGTTTAGTAGTGGGCAATTTTTATTATTGTTTATAATTTTTTTGACAATATATATTGCTTTTATAAAACGTAAAATGTTTATAAGCATCTATGTTGTTTTGTTTAGTTTGTTTTTTTATTATCGTAGTAGCGGGGTTTACGTTTGGATTTTAATTTTAACAACAATTACCGATTATTGGTTTGGTAACAAGTTATGGAACTCAAAATCAGAAACTTGGCGAAAAATATGGCTTGTTATGGGAGTGTTGCCAAGTATGTTGTTGCTTGCTTATTTCAAGTACACAAATTTTATAATTTTCAACATTTCGCAGATTATTGGCAATAATTTTTCACCATTAGACATATTTTTACCAGTCGGAATTTCGTTTTATACATTCCAAAGTGTTAGTTATATAATAGATATTTATCGAAAAAAAATAGAACCAGCATCTACAATGCTTGATTATGCGTTTTTCTTAACGTTTTTTCCGCAACTTGTAGCTGGTCCTATTGTTAAAGCCAATTTGTTTTTGCCACAACTTAAACAAGAACGTCAAGTTTCTAAAACACAAGTATATACAGGATTATGGCTTATTATTATAGGACTTGTAAAAAAAGGAGTTATTGCCGATTATATAGCCCAATACAACGATTTGGTTTTTGCAGCACCGCAAAATTATACTGGTTTTGAAAATCTAATGGCTGTTTATGGTTATGCATTACAGATTTTTTGCGATTTTTCTGGTTATAGCGACATGGCCATTGGTATGGGTAAAATTATGGGATTTGACCTTGGCATAAACTTTAACTCACCATACAAAAGTATTGGCATTAGTGATTTTTGGAGACGTTGGCACATATCGCTTTCAACTTGGCTAAGAGAATATATTTATTATCCGCTTGGTGGCAATCGAACAATTTCGCTTTTTTCGGTGTTATGTGTGCCAATAGGGTTGGTTTTGATAACATTGTTTTACAATCAAAGTTGGATTAATGTTGTGCTTGCTTTGCTTGTTAGTTGTGTAGGTTTGGCGGCGTATAAATACAGCGAACGTAATGTGTTAACGTACATTGCTCTTTCGCTGTTGACGGTGCTTTCTATCTATTGGTTTACCAACAACATTCCTGCGGCGGTTTATTCGGTAGTTGTTATAGCATTTTGGTTATTGTTGCTCGCACGTCCGCAAAGTGCCAAAAGTGTAAAGCAAGATATTAATCTTGTTGTTCTTATGCTTATTGGAGGTCTATGGCATGGTGCAGCATGGAAATTTATTTTTTGGGGGGGAACTCATGGTGTAGCACTCGCTATTGATAAGTTTTTGTTGAAAATATTGCCAAAAAATAAAACTGTAAAAGCTTTAATGTGGTTTTTTACGTTTAATTTTGTTGTATTGCTATGGATGTTTTTTAGGGCAAACGACATACAAACGGAGATTGTTTTGGAAGACCAAACTACAGTAACTCAAACCATTAGTGCCTTTGAAGTGCCAATTATAATGTTAGAAAAAATTATTGATGACTTCGATATATCGTTTGCTATTCATTTTTGGGATGCAAGATATGTTTGGGTAATAATGGTTTTATTTGGATTTATTTGTCATGCTGTGCCAGAAAAAGCTGCAGGAAAAGTACGTGATTTTTTTATAAAATGTCCGTTTGCGGTTAAAGTATTGATTTTATTGGTGGTTATGCAATTAGTTATACAATTTAAAAACGAAACTGTTCAACCATTTATTTATTTTCAGTTTTAATAATAACCAATAAAATTATAGTTAATATAATTTTGTTTTATGCTGTAAAATTTCTGAGAAATTTGAATATATTGGATTTTTTTTGCAGTTAATGTAACAAAATGCTGGAAAATAATTTATTTTTCCAGCATTTTTGTTTACATTTGCCAATCAAAATCAATAAAAAATCAAGTTATTATGAAAAATTATTCTATTAAGAAACCGATTTTAACTTTTTTATTTGTTTTGTTATCATCTTTGCTTTGGGGACAACGTGATTATTATATTGGGCCAGATAATGGTCATAATTATGAGTTTGGTTCTTCTTGGGATGATATTACTTCTTTTTCAGCTACAGATGATAGTTACAAGTGGGATGAAGAAGGTTATGATGTAGATGGAACATATTATGTTGAAATTTTAGAATCTTCTGGAAATTATGTTTCTATTCGTTCTGTTGATGGAACAATAGCAGAAAACTATAAAAATTCTATTCCAGACGCTTTTTCATATACTTTTAGGGTGCATTTTCAACCAAAAAAAACGGATACTTATTCGTCGAAGTATGAGGATATTACAATTGATAGAACTCCTAAAATAATTACTGTAAAAGTTGCTGAACCAATTATAAAAGAGTATGACGGTACAAAAAAATATACTGGTGAAATATCTTATTCTTTTACTGGTGATAAAAACGAAAATATAGAAAGTTTAACAGAAAAATATCCTATTGTAGTAAAAAATACAACCGTTGAATTTTCAAATTCAGAGGCTGGTGCATGTAGTGTTAACGTTTCTTTTGAATTAGAAAATTCTGAATTTTATAAAATTGAAAAAGATCCAGTTTCTGTTTCTGGTATAATTACAAAGCCAGTTACGCTTAGTCTTGATGGAATAAGCAAAGATTATGACGGAACAAACACGATAACAAGTTCTAATTTTGACATTTCAAAAGCTCAATTGGTAGGAATTGCCGATGGGGCAGATGTTACAGTAAAATCGTTGAGTCTTGAATTTGACGGAACTGATTGTCCTTCGCAACCAGTTAAAATTTTAAGTTATGAACTTCAAGGAACAGATGCTAAATATTATAGTATTGACATTGAACATTCAAATTTAAAAGGAAATATATCTCCTGCTCCAGCTGAAATTAAAGTTACCAAAAATACATACATTTATGGCGATAAGTTGGATTTATCAACAATTTATGCTGTTAAGAAAGGTTCAGATACAAAACTTGATGGAAATTTTAGTTTTTACAATGTTGAGGATGATGGAGATGGAAATAAAGCTGAAGGTGATATAGAATATACTGCAGATGATTTTTTACCATTTGGAACTTATGATATTTATATTCAATTTGAGCCAAATTCGCCTAATTATATATGGCCTGCTTTAATTAAGGAATTTATTGTTGAGCAAAAAATTGTAAATCTAACAGTTTCTTATGATAAAACAAAGGTATATGATAAAACTTATAATGTTAATAATTTTAGTTTGGTAGCTGATCCCACAGATTTTATTGTAGGAAATGACGAAGTTATTTTGCCTAATTATGCTTATTACATTTCGGGTAAAGATGTAGGAGTAGACAAAGAAATTTCATTGGGTTCGGTTGGTGGTAAGGATTCGTATAAGTATAATTTTTATATTGTTAATAATCCATTATCTGGCGACATAACTCCTTACCAACTAAAATTTAATGAGTTTAATGTAACGAATGGCATTTATGGTACGGCAACAATAAAAAATTGTGTTGATTTTGAAGTTGAAAATCCGTTCGGCGAAATTGATAATTTTTCAATAAAATATTTTATTAATGGAAGTGAAGTATCGGATTTGGATTTGCTACCTGTAGGAACAAATTCTGTAACAATTACAGTAAGTGCAAATAATAATAATTATATCGACATTAGTAAAACTTTCGATATTGAAGTATCAAAACTTGTTGCAGAATTTAATGTTGCTGATATTGACATTGATAAAGAAAAAATTTATGACCAAACAACCGATGTAGTGGTCAATAATAATAGTATAATTTTGTCAAATGCTATTGCAAACGATAATGTTTTTATCAACATAGTTTCTGCCAATTATGATGATAAAAATGTTGGTACGGACAAAAAAATTACGTTATCGTTAGGCTTAGATGGAACAGCCGCAGCAAATTATGAGTTGAAAACAACAGAATTGGAGTTTTGCAACGATGGAATAATTAACAAAAAAGAAATTGAGATAAAAGATTATAATTTCACTGTTTCTGACAAACCTTACAATGAAAAAACAGATATAGTTGAAAATCAAATAGTTGATTTTTCGGTTACGAGTTTAGAACCTGTTATTTTCAGTGGCGACGATGCAAATATTGAAATTGATGAAACTTCAATTGCATACGTTTCTGCAAACACAGGAAACGATGTTGAGATTACAGCAATAGCTGTTATTGTTGGAAATGATGCTGAAAATTACCAACTTAAAAATTCTAATGTAACTACAAAAGGAAATATAATTGCAGGGATACCTTATTTTAAAGTTGAAAACACACATTTTATATATGGTGATTCAAAAATAGGAGAGGATTTTGTTGTTAAAATTTCTACAGACGAAAACGAAAACATAACTTATAGTTATGATGATTTTGAAATGAGAAACAATCTTCCTCCAGGTGAACATCAAATAAAAATATTTTACGAAGCAAGTCAAAGTTCAAATTATGATTCAAAAGATACCGTGGTTACCGTAACTGTAGAAAAACGACAGTTGGAATATACTAAAGTTATTGAGGAGATGTTTGTTACCACAAGAGTTTACAATGGTAGTGATGTATGTTCTTTGAAAGATTTGCCCGATGTGGATGCTTTGACACCTATTTATCTACATTGGAACAGCGTTTATTCGCGTTACGATAATGATCAAGTGGCGATAAAGGACATGGTTGGTCATTTTGATACTCCAGAAATTGGTATTCATAAGCCTATAACGATAACTTTTACTATAACTGGCAGTGAATCTGATTATTATATCGCTCCACAACCATACGTTTATCCAGAAGGAGTTATACTTCCGGGCGAAATTAAGGCTGATTTGCAATTAAATAAAGTAGAGTTTTGTTCTGGTGGTAGCGACAATCTCGAATTGTTACTTACCATTCATTCGGGAGTTCCAGACAAATATGAGATTGTTTTTGATAATGCTGCCATTGCTGCTGGTTTTGAGAACATTGCAGAAACCGACATTCCGTCGTATGAAACCGAAGAGGAGTTTGCCATTGTTTCTAATTCTTTGCCAAAAACTGTTGAATATGGAAAGTTTAGTGGCGTGTTGAAACTTTACAGTACTTCTACAAAAGGTGAACTCGAATTGCCTTTTAATTTCTCTGTTGATTTAGATCCAAGCGAAATTATTTTGACAAAATTTGATGATGTAGTTTTTGTGGATAATCACGAATTAAAATATGTTGGTTATCAATGGTACAAAGACGGACAAATAATTGACGGAGCAACGAATCAATTTTATAACGACCTTGAAGGGGTTTTTAAAGGCAAAACTTATTACGCAGTTTTAAATACAGCGAATGGCGAGGTTGTAAAAACATGTCCTATACAGTTTGAAAAAAATACTGCATCAACATCAAAAAAATCAGATGTTTATGTTAAAACATATCCAAATCCAGCAAAATCGTTAAATCCTATAAACATACAACTTATTGGCGATGAAAATTTACAAACTATTGATACAGAAATATATATATACAACAATTTAGGAGTTTTGGTAGAAAAAATTTCCAACGCTAATTCAATAAATACAATATTGTTGCCAGAAGGACAATATAATGGTGTGTATTTGCTTGGTAACAAGAAACTTACTTTTAAACTGATAGTAAAATGAAAAAAATAGTTATACTTATTTCGTTTTTACTTAGTATAACGGCTGCAAATGCCCAAAAATCAAACACATACGAATGTGAAAAAGGGCATTATATCAATTTTGGAATAGGTGGAGGATTGCAATCTTTGCTTTACGATTTGCAAGATTATGGCAACAAAAAACTCGGTTGGGGGGGGGCGGCCAACTTAAACTATAGTTATTTTTTTACTCGTCATTGGGGGGTGGGTACTGGTTTAAGTTTAAAAACGTTGGCGGCTTCGGCAAAACTCAACAGCGTTCAAACAATTGAAAATGCTGTAGATGAAGATGGATATAGTTATTCGCATCTTACTTATTTCAATAATCTAAAAGAAAAACAAAATCAGATTTTATTTGGCGTTCCAATTACATTATGTTATCAATACAATGTTGGAAATCGTTGGAAATTATCAGGTTCGTTGGGAGCAGCATGGATGTCGCCTATAAAGGATAAGTTTAAAACAACAAAAGGCGATTTAGAAACTCGTGGATTTTATCCCGAATATAATCTTGAACTTTATGGAATGGAACAACACCATTTTTATACTGCTGATGATTTTAAAGGAAACAACAATATAGGAAATTCTTGGGCTGGACTTGCCGAGATTGGTGTACTTTACGCATTGTCAAAACGTTGGGATTTATCTTTCTCTGTTAATGGTGTTTTTGGAATTTCAAACCAAGCGAGTGGTAATTCTGATGCCAATATTTACAATCCAGATTGTATGAGTGCCGATGCTTATAAAAATCCCGTATATAATGGTATATTATCATCGGGAGTTATCGACAAGTTGCGGAGTATGTCAACGTCGTTATCTGTAGGTTTGCGCTATAAACTCGAACACAAGAAAAAAGAAAAACCTCAAGATCCAGATATTCCAACCGACAATCCAATTATTGTTGATAATAATAAAGGGTTGGATTCTATACCTAATGTTGATACTATTTCGCAGATAGATGACGATATTGAGGTTATGGATTCTATGCCTGATACTGTGCCTGCTATTGTTAACAATGAACCTGAAAATAAAGATATTGAACCAAATAAAAAAGTAGAAAATAATCCAAAAGTTAGGGATATTATTATACAACCAAATTTTGAACTCAACAAATATCAGAGCCAAAATATAAAAGATTATTACGAAACAATTGATAGTTTGGCTGTTATGCTAAAAGAAAACCCAGATATGCATATTGAGATTGTTGGGCATACTTGTGACCTTGGTAGTGAGCTTTACAATCAACAATTGGGACAAAGTAGAGCCAATTTTGTGCGACAAGAACTTATAAAACGAGGTGTTCCTTCAAAACAAGTTGTGGCTATGTCGAAAGGTGAAACTGAGCCTCTTGTACCAAATACATCTGAGGAAAATCGTAAAAAAAATAGACGTGTGGAAATTAAAATCGTTACTGAATAAAAAAAACAATATTTGTTGTAATTAAAAACGGCAGATATTTTGTATAATTTTTGCAAAAAAAATGTTATGACTACAAGAGGTAATAACCAAAGTTATAAATTTGCGTTTGTCTTGTTAACAAGTCTTTTTTTCTTTTGGGGACTTGCTAATAATATGACTGATACACTTTTGGCTGCTTTTAAGCATATTATGAGCCTTAGCGACACACAGACATCGCTAATTCAAATGGCTTTTTATGGAGCATATTTTTGTTTTGCTCTGCCAGCAGCACTATTTATTAAAAAGTTTAGTTATCGTAGTGGAATTGTTCTTGGACTTTCGCTTTATGCTTGTGGAGCCATGATGTTTTATCCAGCAGCGGTGGCCGAGAGTTATTTTGTTTATCTTGCTGCAATTTATATACTTGCAGGAGGGTGTAGTATTCTTGAAACGGTTGCAAATCCGTATATTTTAAGTATGGGTAGCCCCGAAACGGCTACAAGAAGGCTTAATCTCGCACAAAGTTTCAACCCATTTGGGTCTATAACTGGAATTTTGCTGAGCCGTTTTTTTATTCTTAGAGGATTACAAAATTACACCGCTGAAGATAGAGCAACAATGTCGCCAGATATGTTGAAAGTAATACAAACAGATGAACTTGATGCAATTACTTTTACTTATATGGGAGTGGGAGAGATATTGCTATTGGTGATGATTATAATGTTTTTTGTAAATTTCCCTACAGGAAGCGATGATGGCAAGTTTGAGATAAGGACATCTTTTAAAAGGTTATTTAAAAACAAACGTTATGTTTTTGGAACAATAGCACAGTTTTTTTATGTTGGTGCTCAAATTTGTGTTTGGTCGTTTACCATTCGTATGGCAATGCACATAACGGGAAAAGGAGAGGTGGATTCGTCGGATGTTTACCTTATTTCTATAATTTTATTCGCTGTAAGTCGTTTTTTGTTTACATATCTTATGCGATTTATCAAGGCTGAACGTTTGCTTGTTATTGCTGCAGCCTCAGCATTAATTTGTTCGATAGGAGTAATACTATTTAGCGGAGTTTTGGCGTTAGCGGCGTTGGTTGCCATTTCGGTATTTATGTCTTTAATGTTCCCAACTATTTGTGGTTGTTCGTTAAAAGACACTGGCGATGATGCCAAAATTGCAGCGTCAGGACAGGTAATGGCCATTGTTGGTGGTGCTGTTATTACGCCATTACAAGCATTATTGTCTGATTATGCGGGTATAACAATATCGTTTATAGTTCCAACATTTTGTTTTGCTGTTGTTTTGGCTTTTGCATTGTCATTGTGCAAAGGTGAGGTGCAGAAATCCTAAAAATAATTTTAAAAATCATCATGCAATTAAAAGATATTGGCGAATTTGGATTGATTAGCCGTTTTTCTAAAAAGTTTTTAGATTTGATACCAAATGGTTTTGTTGGCATTGGCGATGATTGCGCAGTTATTCCATCACAAAAAGACAAAAATTTTTTGGTATCTACGGATATGCTTGTAGAAAATGTGCATTTTATAAAATCAGAAATTTCAGCTTTTGAGCTTGGACATAAGTCGTTGGCAGTAAATCTTAGCGATCTTGCAGCATCAGGAGCAGAACCATGTGGTTCTTTTCTTTCAATTTCTTTACCACAAAATGTTGATATACAATGGGTTGATGATTTTTTTGATGGTTATGCTTCATTGTCAAAAAAGTATAATTGTCCGTTGCTTGGTGGCGATACTACCAAAACACTAAATGCCATTGCCATAAATGTAACAGTTGTTGGACGTGCATCTGTTGAAAAAATAAAATTACGCAATAAAGCAAAAGATGGCGACATTGTTTGTGTAACAGGTTATCTTGGTGATTCGGCAGGTGGACTTGAAATTTTGTTAGATGGATTAGAAAAAACACCGCTTGCAAAAGAATTAATAAAAAGGCATCATAATCCTCAGCCGCGTGTTGAACAAGGAATTTTTCTTGCGTCACGGCGCGAAGTAAACGCCATGATGGATATTTCTGATGGAATAAATTCAGATCTTAAACATATACTTTCATTGTCGGGAAAATCGGCAGACCTACATCTTGAAAAGTTGCCAGTTAGCGAGTTGCTTAAAGAGTATTATAAAGGAGATTTGCAAAAAATTTATAACCTTGCTTGTGGCGGAGGCGAGGATTA
>FLNW01003330.1_pt1 | contig 14298 bp, 9 predicted proteins | sample 1140371 | NCBI WGS metagenome assembly FLNW01 (sample SAMEA3878170, study PRJEB12797) | bioreactor metagenome | biome: Moose rumen | place: Sweden | collected 2011-10
TGCCGGAAGATGTTGAACAATTACTTCTTCAAGTAATAACAGACCGTCAACGCCGTGAATTTGAGGAAGAATGGGAACTTGACCTTGCAATATCCGTTCCGGAATGCGCGCGTTTCCGTGGAAATGTCATTGTACAAAGAGGAACTATTGCAGCTGTTTTCAGAGCGATTCCATTCTCTATTCCCGAACTTGACAAACTGGGACTTCCTTCGGATGTCAAGAGACTTTGCAATCTTCCAAGAGGACTTGTTTTGGTTACGGGCCCTACAGGGTCAGGTAAGTCTACAACCTTGGCAGCAATGCTGAATTATATCAATGAACATTATGAGACAAATATAGTAACGGTTGAGGACCCTATCGAGTTTTTGCATGTACATAAAAAGTCTACTATCAGACAACGTGAGATAGGAACGGACACGAAAAGCTTTGCAAATGCTTTGAGAACGGTACTTCGTCATGACCCTGATACGATTATGATAGGTGAGATGAGAGACCCCGAAAGTATATCTATTGCGGTAACAGCAGCAGAGACAGGACACCTTGTTTTCTCAACCCTTCACACGCAGACTGCGCCACTTACGATTTCACGTATTGTCGATTCTTTCCCCTCAGAACAAAAGGGTCAGATTCGTTCGCAGCTTGCAAACTCACTTAAGGCAGTTATATCCCAGCAGCTTATACCAACCATTAACGGACGCGGACGTGTCTGCGCAGTTGAATATATGGTTGATACCGCAGCTATTAAGAACCTTATCCGTGAAGAAAAAGAACATCAGCTTTATGCCTCAATGCAGGTAGGTTCAGCTCAGGGTATGCAGACAATGGATCAAGCACTTCTAAGTCTTTTGAAACAGCAAAAGATAACAAAAGAATCCGTTATGGAGTTCTGTGTAGACCAGAAAGAAGTAATGCGCCTTATGTCTACAATGGGATATTAATTTAAATATTCAGTTTAATCAAATAGATAGATTTTGAAATTTAAGGGGGAATAAGCATGGCATATTTTGCATATGACGGTCTGAATAAACAAGGCCAGCAGGTCCATGGTGAAGTTGTAGCTGACTCCAATGCCATTGCGATGGATAAACTCCGTGATGCCGGTGTTATTGTAACAAATCTTGTTGAGAAAAAAACCTCAGCAGGTAAGAAAAAAACCAAAGGCGGAAAAAAGGTAACAACAACTGAAATTGCAGTTTTCTGTAAACAGCTTGCAGCAATGCTTTCCGCAGGTGTTCCGCTTACACGTTCACTTAATACACTTGCAAAGCAGACAGAAAATGCACGTCTGGCAGATGCAATATCTGATATATCCGAGGATATAGAGAGCGGTACTCCAATGTCACAGGCATTTGCAAAGTTTCCGAAAATATTCCCTGAACTCTTTGTAGCCATGGTAGCAGCCGGTGAAACAGGCGGTATTATGGAACAGGCACTCGTTTCACTTGCAGACCAGCTTCAAAGACAAAAGAATCTTGAAAAAAATATAAAGTCGGCATATTCATATCCTAGAACAGTGGCAATAATGGCTATTGTAATTCTTATTGCAATGCTTGTGTTCATGGTTCCGACATTTAAAAACATGATGAATACATCTGTTGAACTTAACGGACTTTCCCAGTTCATATTCAATGCATCGGACAGCATCAGGGGCGAGCCTCTCAAGTGGATCTTCACTGCTGCGATAATAATTGTTCCGATTGTTGTTTTCGTTAAAAGTCCGGCAGGTCATAGATTATGGGAAGCACACAAACTTACGATGCCTATGTTTGGTTCATTTATTACCAAAATGGTAGTTGCAAGATTTTGCCGTACACTTGCTACCCTTCTTGCAGGCGGTGTTACAGCCGTTGACGCAATGAAGAGCGCAGGCCCAACATCAGGCAGTGACAAACTTGCTGCAGCAGTAAATGACGCTATATCCGATGTCGAGGAAGGTAAGTCTTTGGCAGATGCGCTTGATAAATCAGGACTTTTCCCACCGATGGTAACCGGTATGACGGCCATCGGTGAAGAAGCAGGTACTTTGCCGGAAATGCTTGACAAGGTTGCTGAGTTCTTTGAGGAAGATGTTGAGATTACTTCGCGTAACCTTCGTGCAATGATTGAGCCTATTGCACTTGTATTCGTCGGTGTCCTTGTCGGCGGTATGCTTATAGCTCTTTACGTTCCCATGCTTACAGCATCTACATCAATGGGTGCATAATAAAGATAAATCTGATTTCACATATATGTATAGGAGAAGATACTATGGCAAAAATTAAAAGTATGATTGGCTGTGAGATTTCCACAACGGAAATCAGAGCAGTCGAAGTTACCCGCCATGATAACAACTACAGAATCCTTGCGATGGGATATGTTCCGCTTGCAGACGGAATCATAGATGAGGGCTTTATCCGGGATGCTGATAAATTTAATGAATCTATCACTCAATTGATCGGCTCCGGCAATTTCCAAAGCACAAATGTATGTGTGGGTGTAAACAATGAGAATGTCATAATGAGATATGCCACATTCCCAAAGGTCGATACTGATAAGCTTCGCAATATGGTAATGCTCCAGGCACAGGAATTTATTCCTATCCCGATTTCGGAAATGGAACTGGATTTTGTAATAGCAAAAGAGACAAAAAGCCAGGAAAACATGGATGAATATAACGTTATGCTCATAGGAGCCCGCGGACAGATGCTTGAAGGGTATATCAATAACTTTACAGCTGCCAGACTTACAATAAATGATATAGATTCATCACTACTTGCATATGTAAGAGCTGTAAAGCCCGTGGCTGATGGCCAAAAATATCTTCTTGTAAACTGTACTGATGATGTTCTCAATTTTATTGTAGTAAAAGATGATCAAATTGATATGGTCCGTTCAATAACAATACCGGAGAAAAACAGATATGCTGTATCTCAGCTCTTTAAGACCGGTATTGAAGAAGAGGATTTGGATACTGCAAGGACATTTTTGATGTCTGAGACATCATCCACAATTACATACTTCTCTATGCAAAACGACCTTCCAATTGAAAAAGTATATTTCATTTCAAACACAAAATATGATGATCAGATTCTTCCTTTAATACAGGAAAACATAGCAATACCGGTGGAAATACCGAGTCTTTATCCGGAATACCAGTCCGAGGGCATAGATAATATAAATAAATATGCAGCATGCATCAGTGTTGCAATTTCAGGATTGGAGGGATAGTCAGTGTTTAAGGTAAGTCTTTTACCGGCCAGTTACAGAAAAAGTCTTATTTCAAAAAAGAGAAAAGACCTTATTGAAAAAGTTGCAGTTATAGTTCTCTTCTGTCTCTTAATAGTATATGCAGGTATTGCAGCAAGATACATGATCTTGAATGCACAAATAAAGAAAGTTGCAAAGCAAAATGCTATTTTAGAAGCACAAATAGAGGAACTGCAGCAATACAAAGTAACATATGATGAACTCCAGGCGGCACAGGCCAGAGTTGATGCGATAAAAGCACGTGATGTCAGTGCTATGGAATTTATATCAATGGTACAGGCAGCCAGACCTGAAAATATTCAAATAACTGCAATCAGCACTCAGAACTGGCAAAATACTGCTGTTTGTGTGATTACAGGAGAACTTCCTTCAGCACTTACTCTTCGTTCTGCAGTAAATGAACTTAATGCCTATGCTAAGACATTTAAGGAGATGGATGTGTATCAGGGCTGCGTTAAGCAAGTAGAAATTGCTAATAACGGAATGCCTGTACAAGACCAAACTGAAACATATACGTTTACAATTGTTGTGTCCCTTACAGATGCTGTGATTGAGTTCGATGAAAACGGCATATTGATGACAACAGAGCCTACAACAGCAGAAGAGACAACAGCAGCTCCTGCCGAAGGCACAAGTGAAGGTGAAACAGCAGAAAACAGTGCTGAGGAAACAACAACGGCTCCTGCTGAAGAAACAAGTGCAGAAGCAGCAGAAGATACCACAGCTGCAGCTGAAGGATAAGGAGGAATAAAGAATGAATAAAAAGATAGATTTATCCTCCCTCAAGGGAAATGATTCAATTATCGTTGCCATACTTATGGTGCTTTTGATGATTATCCTTTGTGTAGCAGGCTGGTTCACATTTCAAAAGACAATAGTTCTAAAAGAGGAACTTGATACATCAGTTAATGCATACAGCGAAAGAATAAGTTTGCTTACAAGTCTTAGAGCGCTTAGAGATAATTCTGAATATTATGAGGCACAAAAAGCTAAATATGATGAAGTTATAAAGGATAACGGAACATATTCCGTTATTGGATATACTTTGGATATTGATGATCTTTGCAGAGAATATGACTTGACAATACAGGAACTGGATGTAGGCGGAATGGCAACTGAAGGAACTGTAAATGCAGCAAGAACAAAAATTACATTGGTGGGCAAAGAATCAAATGTTAAGAAATTCTGCGCATATGTTGTTTCACAAAAAGAAATTGCAAGGATTGACGATTTTACAATGGTTACAAATGGTGATGATACAGTTACAGCATCAATGACTATTGTTAATTTCACAAAATAAGACAGGTATAATTTTCTTAAAAGGCGGAAAGTTGGTTAATTTAATGGGAACTGAGGTACTTATACCCGGAAGCCTGAGCTCTTGGCTCATTAAAGAAGGCGTAGTTACAATTGAACAATTAGAAGAAGCTTTGGCAGTTCAAAAAGGCAGCAAGCAGATGGTTGGTGCCATACTTGTTCAGCTCGGTTATTGTACTGAAGAAGATGTAGCCCGGACACTTGCCAAAAAAACAGGACATAAGTTTGTTTCAATTGATGCAGTAGGTGTTAACCTTGCAGTCGCAAATCTTATTACACCTGAGATGGCATTGCGTGATAACGTTCTTCCTCTATATGAGGAAAATAACGTTATATATGTTGCAATGCGCAACCCGAATGACATTCTGACAATTGATAATCTGCGCATGATTACAGGGCATGAAATAGAACCGGTAGTTGCTGCGGATATGGAACTTGTGGCTGCAATTGAAAACTTTGCAAGACTCAATTCCGATATTTCAAATTATGAAGAAGAGGAAGAAGAGACTACTGAAACAGTCGAAGTTATCGAGGAAAACATCGAAGATAAGCCGGCAGTTCAGCTAGTTAATCAGATTATCAACAATGCGATTAAATCAGGCGCATCCGATATTCATATTGAAGCTCTTGAAAAATATATGCGTGTAAGATTCCGTATAGATGGTGTCTTACAGGAAATATTACAGAACCCAATAAAGATGTTCAATGCAGTTGTATCCAGAATCAAGGTCGTAGGCGGTATGGATATAGCAGAACACAGAATACCTCAGGACGGTCGTGCCACAGTTAAATATGAAGACAGAAATATAGACCTTCGTATTGCAACAATGCCTACCGTTTTCGGCGAAAAAGTCGTATTGAGACTTTTGGAACGTGATTCCAGCAAAGTCTTAACTATAAAGGATTTGAGATTCAGCCCGAGACAATTTGATAGATTCAACCATGCAATCCACATGCCATACGGGTTCATATTGGTTACAGGACCTACCGGTTCCGGTAAATCCACAACCCTTTATGCAACACTTGCTGAAATAAGCACAATTGATAAGAATGTTATTACTCTTGAGGACCCTGTTGAGCGTCGTATGGCCGGTATTAACCAGTGTCAGATGAATAACCGTGCAGGTATGACATTCGCCGCAGCTCTTCGTTCTGTTCTCCGTTCCGACCCGGATATCGTCCTTGTCGGTGAGATTCGTGACGCTGAGACAGCAAAGATTGCTATTGAGGCATCTCTTACAGGACACATGGTTCTTTCAACTTTGCATACAAATGATGCGCCAAGTGCGGTTACACGTCTTGATGAGATGGGTGTAGAGCCTTTCCTTGTTGCATCCTCACTTGTAGGTGTGCTTGCTCAGCGTCTTGTGCGCAGACTTTGCCCTAAGTGTAAAGAAGAATATGTAATCTCACATGAAGAACTTAAAAAGATAGTTCCTGACTTGGAAACATATGGATACCATCAGGAATCATATACTTTATATAAATCGGTAGGCTGCTTAACATGCAACAATACCGGATATAAAGGAAGAGAAGCTGTCTTTGAATTCCTGACAGTTTCAGAAGAAATGAAACGCATGATCCTTGACAGAGAAAATGTTGCTCACATAAGAGAACTGGCATTAAAGCAAGGCATGCATACAATGAAAGATGAAGGCCTTTACAAGGTTATAAACGAAGGCAGAACAAGTTTAGAGGAACTTATTAGAGTTATTGTTTAGTAATGTTTCGACGCGTTGCTGAGGCAGAAAGGAGTACCATAATGAAAAAGATGAAAAAATATCTTAAAAATACAGAAGGTGTAGCATTGCCTGCTGTATTGATGGTTATGGCCATTTTATCTGTATTAGCCACTGCTGTATATATGTATGCATATAATCAATATATCAATGTCAGATATATGAACAGCAGGCAGCAGGCTTACTATTTTGCAAGAGCAGGAGTTGAGACAGCATCATATGCTTACCAGACAGCAGATAGCGACTCTGTTGAAAATGGTGCGCAGTCTAACCTTGTGAAAATGATTAATTATATTAAGACCAGTGAGTCTGCAGGGAATAACGCAATTATTACTACAAACACAATATATATTGCACCAAAAAAGGATGCCGGTACGGGTCAATGGAAGGGACTTACTTTTACAACATCTCCAACCTCATCAACAATCGGAGAGTTCAAGGTGCAGATAGGTAATGGCGTTGAGATAATTAATGTAACTGATGCACAGGGAAATCAGTCTGAACAGGAAAGCTATGTAAAAGTATTCAGAAGCACTGCCAAAAGTTATAACGGAGACATAGTCCTAAACAGTGACGGAACAAGAGATGAAAGCAATGCAAATGACTCGACACGAGTTGTTACAGGATATTTGGCAATGCCGGAAACAACTGTCCCGTTAACATTCTATGATGATGATGGTGTTCTTTCCACAAATGCGTACACATCAAGTACAATAGATAATTATTCAAGTGCGGAAAGGGCAAACATGTTCCTTAAGACAACCCACGTTGTTGATATTGAAGGAACAGATTTGAGACCATCAAGCAACCATAGATTCTTTATTTTCAGATTTCTTGAAATTTTAAGAAAATCTATCATTAAGTCAATATTCATATATTTCTATGGTTCATCGGTTACAATCGATATGTATACCAAAACAGCAAGCGGTAACCTGGTTTTGGCAAAGCCAACAAGTTCAAATGTTATTTACACACGCGAAAATGCCCACAATTATTATATCTTTGCTTCCGCCGGTGATCTTTTCTTAAGAGAGTGCGGACTTGATGTTACTCCTACAAATGGTTACTACAACTCAGTAGGTCTTTATGGAGATGAGATAGTAGTTGACGGCAATATAACAATGGCTGTTTATTATACTAAGCAATATACAGTCGGCGGGAATATTATATCCACAATTACAGACTCATGGAATGCACTTGTAAGTACATTTGGTAACAGATACAGACTTGGAACAGTTATGATAGGTGAAGGTTCCAACGGACTTACGTCGCGTACGGATCCACTGCCGTTAAATAAAGGCGGACTTAAATGCGATGGTGTTTCTGTTCCCGCCAATAAGATATATTTTAATGGTAATGTTATTGTAAAAATATATAATCAGGGAGGCTCGACTGAAACATACAGAGTATTCAATGCCGGGGATATGGCCTATTTCTATGGCGGATATACAGAGGATGGTTCTGTTGACGGCGCCGATGTTTCGTCAAAAGGCCTCGACCTTCTTAAATACTTTATAGATGCTGTTATCGACGGAAAAGAAGGCTATTCATATGGTGCAGCACTTATAAAGAAAATGAAAGCTATTAATGAACTTTATTATACAGGAACAGTTGAGCCTTCGGCTTATACTGCAAACAGTTCCAGTTATACATATTCAGGTACTACCTATGAATTCAGCGAAGGAGATCCTACACCATACTTTAATAGCGATAATGTCCTTGTCAGAAAGATTATTGTTGATAAGACTGCAGATGGACAATATATTGTTGATCAAGGATACGGCACAGTACTTGATATAGTACAACCAACAGAAATTGGAGAAAAATATATAAGATGGGGTGAACCGGAGGGTGGCTCCGTATTCAATCCTATAGGTGACAGAACATATTAATTTTGATTGAAGATAGGAAAGGAGGAAAAACTATGCTGCAAAGAATCAAGAACAACTTAGCAAAAAAAGATGGTATGACACTTGTAGAAGTGTTGACCGCTCTTACAATTCTTACATTGATAATCTTTTGCTTTGCGCCTTTGTTCGCAACAAACTTAAAAACTATCAGAACATCCGGAGATAAGGCTGTTTCAGTATACAAAAACGCCGGAATAATGCAAAAAGTTCTCGGTAATTTTGAAACAGGTGATGAAAACAGCAACTTTGGATATGATGTAGATGTAGCCAATGTATCCATGACACTTACGGGAAGTAATAATAATGGGTTTTATACAACTACAGCAGTCGGCGATGTGCTTGTATCCGATCCGACATCAATAGAAGACGGATTTCAAACAGTTATGACAAACTCACCGACCACATGTTTCCAGGTTTTTCCTTACGAAATCACAGATGACTTTAAGGAAGCCTATCTAACGGTTGCTGCAATAGGAACAACCTTCGTAGATGAACCGGAATCATCATCTGCGTATAAACTTTATGTAAATAAAAATGGTACAAAGACACAGCTTGTGCGTGGAAGAGATTATGCAATTAAACGTGCGGCTACAAGCAGTGAAGCTGCAAAAAACAAAATTTTAATAGTTACATTATATGGCGGAAGCGATATAAGTTTTGAGAACTCCCCGCTTACATTTGAATATAAGTCTTTGTATAAAGAAATACAAATATCGGCTCCATCAATGATTTTCGTCGGTGAAGATGCGACTGAAAACCATTACTATGTTTCACGCGGTGAAGTGGACGAGGATGGAAATCTGATTCTCCTTCGCAGGACCATGAACAATGTGCCTATGAGTTCAGCTATGAATGACGTTGAGTGGATATCGGCAGATGATAATGTACACCCTTATACCGGGAACGCACTTAACTATGGTTCATATGTAATGTGCGGAGATAATGGACAAATAAGAAGATTCTGGAGACAAAATTCAGGTTCATCAAAAGGCAATTATTACTGGGACGGAGACTATACATACTACACAGATATAAACATAGATGAGGTAAATACATCAAATAGCTATGAAACATATGCATTGACAAAATCTACTAATGTTTCATATAAGTACTTATATCACGGGATAAGTCCCGCATATAACTCATCTGCTTCGGGCTATGTTATAGATCAACATACAGATACAAGTGAGACTATATATATCGGAAATATAATATCTGCAACAGCACTGGAAGGCATGACAGCCAAGAGAGCAAACAGCGCAATGTTTTTTAATTCGGATGGCAAAGTCTTTTATTGGTTTGGAACTCAACAAGACAGTTATAAAACAGATGGAACTGCAACTAATTTAGCATCATATCAAAGCTGGCTTAAAAGTTCAGGATATGAAGGAATAGATTTCTATTCAGAGACAAACCAGGATTTCAACTGGTTCAAAGCAACAGATTTGTTTTCAGGCTATACGGCATTGACAGGAGAATCTACTACTCCGATAACACTTACAAGTGTTGATTGTATTGTTATAAGTCAGGAGAGCGGAGTGCCAAGCAATTTGATATCTATTTCAAATTCTGCAAACAAAAGCGCAAATGGCATAAATGCAACAGGCATAGATTATCCCAATAAAACATATGTTCTTTATTGTGGATATATTCCTGCAGCATATGATTATTGGGAAAGTGAATCATATATTGAAAAGTATTCGACCAGGAGATTATATTCCAATAATGATGAGTATTCATCCGGTGTTCCAACCACTAAGGCGTCCGGTTCATCAATTGAGTCATTAAGATATAACACAAATGGATATGATACATCAGGCGCATACCAGGGTGTAAGATTTAAGGGCACTGTAGGTATAGCAGCATATGCTACATCCGGCACGTCAGTTGCTTCAAATGTTGTATATAGCGGTGCAAAAAAATATATATTGGATTATTCTAGTACACATACAACAGGTGTATGGCCTTTTAAGAAGACCTATTATGACAAATCGGTTATTCGCTATTTCCCATATATCAATATGAATTATGCGATTATAGGAAAAACTTGGGATAAAAGCACTTTAACGAGTACGCTTGAAAAAGAAATTAAAAATTCTGATAAGTTAATATCAGCTGAATTAATTCCACAACTCCGATATTATGGTACTATGGTCGGAGCGTATAACAAAATTGCAGGTGTAACATTTTCTCTCAGCGAACCATATAGCAATAAACAAATAAACTGGACAGGCGGACAAGTAAAAGATGTAACAGTTTCGTATTATTCACACCCGCTTGCAATTCATTTGAAAGCAAATCCTTCTGAAGTATTTAAGCCAACTGGTAGTGAAGCTATTAATACGAGTTTGAGCTGGGCAAATGCTGCAATGAACACTCTTGGTGCCGTTTTTACAAATGACACGTGTGTTACGATCGGAAACAACACCGCCAAAGAAACTGATGGCTGGCAGGTAATATATTATGAGCCAAGTAGGGAAATGATGACATTCCTTGACAGCGCATCCACCAAGGTGCCAAGCGGTGAATACGACGTACCGGTATCATTAATGGTTGGATATGTACCGTCCGGAACAGTCCAGTTCGGTAAAGCAAGAAGTACACAGCTTTTAAGTGTTGAAATATTCCCTGAAGCATTTGTAAATTCAGTTTTCAACAATGGTATAGTTATGCTTCGTGCAGGAACAGCCAACGTAAAACAGTCTTCAGATGTAAGTTATTCATCAACAGGTGAATATTATACGACAGACGATGATGGATTCAAATTACAAACGCAGACAAATACATTCCATCAATTCTATTATTTGAATTCAAGAGCTTCATCTTATGACTGGTCAGATGGAAGTCCGGGCTCTACCTATCCGAAAGATCCGAGTAATGTTCCGTGGTATCCGGTAGTTAAAATAGGAGCTATCTCAACAGAAGCAGGTGTATCCTCATTTGGTAAGATGTTCGGCGCTGTATATTGGTCAAATAATGCTCATATTAAGCTTGTTTCAATGGATGGCGGAGTGCCCGGTGAAGGGTATAACTATCTTCGTTGCCATCCGATGTCAGATACAGAGGTTAATTGCGTTTCCTGGGGTACAACATGGAATAACTATCCGGAAGCTATGTGGGGAACATCAACCGGCGATTTGTTTAGCTGGTGGGTAGACTTACAGACAGATGCTGATAGTTACAGTGCAGATGATAACAATGATAAAAGTGTAGAATGTGAATTCCAAAGCTACTCATGGATTGACACAGTAAATGGTAAAACATTCCCTACAAACCATGCTGATGTTATATATAAAGTAGACGCTGGAACAATAGGCGTTAATGGTGAAACATTCTCAAACGGATCATATAAGTTTATAGATTTCTATGATAAAACAACTCAGGTACAATTCGCAAACGGTCAAACAAGTGCACTGAATACCGCCTTTGTTTCCATACTTGACGGTGTAAATGATGTTGAGTATGCAAACGATATCTGGGTAGCAGTAGGTAATCAAAGCGGACATCATCCGAAAGATTATTGCGGAACCGGAAGCCGTATATACGGAGACACAACAATTCAGGCATATTCAAGCGCCAGCGATGGCTCATGGGTAAATGTCAGATATTTCGCAGATAACGGCGAAGGACAGCCGGGTGATACTAACTGCACATATTTTTGGAAAGCAGTCAGAGTTACAACAGAACAATATGTAAACTTCACACAGATCAATAACTGTAATGGTGTTTGGTATGCAACAGGATACAAAGATACCAACCATAACGGCGAGTATGACACAGGTGAGAAAGCAGTAATCTGCCGTGCATCAGACCCAACTCTTGATTGTGGTTCCGGACAAGCAGGATGCTGGAACGATAACACAGTATTCTATGAGTTTTCAACTACTGCCGATAGTAATTATGTAACAGTTAATCCTGAAAAGATCAACTCAGTTGCATGTCGTGATGATCTCTAATACATAGAGAAAGATTTTACTAAACCTTGTTAATTGTTGAGGTGAGAAAAGTGTTTAAATATTTACATAAGAACAAGCAAGGCCTTTCATTAGCCGAACTTATAATTGCAGTGGCTATTGTTGGATTTGTTATGAGTTTAGCGGGACAATTACTTTATAGTATGACCAAAGTATATAATCTTGCTGAACAAAGATGGGATGTTCAAAATGCTGTCCAACTCGCCTGCAACAAGTTCGAATCAGGCACAGATTCAATTGTCAACTCATATAAAGCGGATCTGCTTTATGATACCACATTGGAAGATGGTATGGTATATAATACGGAAACAGGTGCAATATCATACAAAACGACAAATCCGGTTATGCCTACTGAAGGCGCAGTAGATAACGCAAATATCTATTCATATATCTTCACGGCAATGACCTATGATCAAAATAACAATGAGCTTGGTTATTTCATGTATTATAGGGATTTTGATGACGCCAATACAAGCCTTTTGCTGAATACAGATGGCTTTGGCGAAGTACCCGTTAAATTATCATTCCGTGTCGCTTCTTCTGTTCCGCTCTTACAGGAATTGGATGATGGATCCTTTGCATTGAAAGATAATGAAAATCAACATTACACATTTATGGATTCGACAGTTGAAATCAATGTTACATCCGGTAAAGAAGATGTAACAAACTACTCAATGACAACACAATATACTTTATATAACTTTAGCGGAAGGTCACTTACAACTGAAAATGGTGAATATGTACTTGAAGAAGCATGGCTTGGCAGTGTATATCCCGCAGGCTGGATGCCGGTATATATGGTGGAAACAAATAATTCAGGCGGATATGTATTTGCAAGAGAGGGCGATACGGTTCTCCTTTCAAACGGCAGCAATGTCACTGCAGGAGCCGGAGAAGGACAAACAGGGACAGAAGTGACTGTAGGCGGCGGGCCCACCTTAAATTCACAAAATCAGGTTAAAGTTAAGTATATTACATCGCGGAATCCCACGACTTATTCCACTGCAGCTCAGGCTTATGATTGCTCTGATTATATATTCGGGGAAGCCAATATGATGAGATTTATCTCCGAACGTGCTGCAATGGCTAAGGGAGAAATCGATGAACTTACAACATCAGCTAAGATGGCAAGCTGTCTTTCTAACTTCCTATTTGCTGATGGAACTGTAGAAGGCGGAAGAGTTATTGGTGCGCTTCATGATTTCAGAGACAATATACTCAGAGGAACAACTATAGGCGATTGGGTAATTGATCAATATTATAACGTATGGTCACCGGCTCTTATTGAGCAGGAATGGCTACATCCTGTACTAAAGGTTGCGCTGAAGTCAGCATCATATGTTTGCGGTGTAATAGCTAATATTGGGTAGTTTGTTTAAAATAGACAAATTAAAGATATAATATTTGTTTAAAATAATAGGTTGACAAGTATGCTAAACGTGAATATAATGTAAATACAAGGTACGAAATATTCACGAAAGCAAAACCTTGATATAAGATGAAATGGGGTAATTCCAATGAGAAGGTTAATGAACCGCAAAGGTTTTTCGCTTGTTGAATTGATGATAGTTGTTGTTATTATGGGAATACTTATTGCTGTTGCTATTCCGCTTTATGGAGCAATAAAGGATAATGCAAACAACAAAACATGTTCAAGAAATATGAAATCAATTAAATCAAATGCTGCAAATTATATGGCTTCGTACGACGCAAAGATCTCATCATTAGCCGAACTTAAAGAAATGTTCGATGATGGCCAAATGCCTGTTTGTCCGATAAATCAGGATGATCATAATAACTACAAGGTTGCTATAGAGAGTAATGGTTCTGCTGTAGTAGCATGTAGTGTCGTTTTAGCCGGTACAGAGCCTTCACACACAGCTGAAAAGACAGGCTCACTTGACCATACACCGACAGCAAGCGATGGAGTTGTACTTTCATAAATTTGTTGAAATTGCAAAAAACATATAGATTACATTTATATAATATTGTATATTGACTTATATACAAATTGATATTATACTTATTTTACAAGGTATTTCGATTCCGTTAGGAATCAAAACATACAAAAAATATTTTTATAAGGAGAAATTATTATGAGAAAACTTATGA
>FLNW01003331.1_pt1 | contig 14218 bp, 10 predicted proteins | sample 1140371 | NCBI WGS metagenome assembly FLNW01 (sample SAMEA3878170, study PRJEB12797) | bioreactor metagenome | biome: Moose rumen | place: Sweden | collected 2011-10
TCTCCTTTTGCAGATAGATTTATTGTAAAGCTGTGGTTTGCTATATTTTCCGGAGTGAAAATTTTCTCTCCGAAAACCCGCGACCTGACTTCTATTTTGTCATTATATACATTAAAAATCAAGCCCTGAGTATACTTTTTAAATGGTCCGTGATTTATAACGCCGACTGTGGGAGCGCTTATTGCCTTAAATAATCCGCAGTCTTCATAGCTGTACTCACTTGTGCAATAATGAAGATGACCTGTTATATATACAACATTATTGTATTTTTCAAAAACTGATCTCAATTTATCGGAATCCCAGCCTACAGATCCCCTCCATTTGCCGCGGCCGAGGAATGTCTTCGGAAGTCCGTTTGTACGCTTGAGCGGCTGGTGGTTAAATACGAAAACAGGTTTATTTGGATCTGAGCAGCTAAGCTCGCTATCAAGCCAGTCAAGCTGCTTCCTGCTTATATATGAAGCTTCAAAACTGCTTCTGTCAGACCCCATCATGATGAACTTATATCCATTAACTTCTTTTGAGAAATAATATTTGTCAAGAGGGTTTGGGACAGCATTTTCAAGGCCTGAAAGGAATGAAGAGAACTTTTTGACTTGAGAACGATAATTTCTCAGACGTATGTCGTGATTGCCCGGAACAGCAAATATGTTCTTAAATTTGCTGCAAATGGGAGAAAGAAGATAAGAAAGCATTTCGTATTCATCATTTCTGCCGTATTCCGTAAGATCGCCTACAATAACTAAAGCATCAAATAGACCCTCATAGTCCTTAACATCTTCTACAGCATAATTTACTCTGGCTGCCCGCAAGGGAGATAATCTGGAAATCTGGGGGTCTCCCCAGACTACGAAGGATAAAGGAACATCCGTCGGTATAACTGCCTGTGGCTCTTTGGATACAGTTACTATCTTTTGATTTTTGAGAGTAGCATCCAGTGCCGAATTCATCTTTTCAAACATTTTCATCACCATATTATTCCGATAAGTGCAAAAGGTCGCAAAAAAGTTTCACGTATACGAAATAAGAGGGAATGTGCGCCGTTGGGAGCAGATACGGGTGTATAGTTTACTCCCGCTTTTTTCATTATCTTTTTGCAACGCCATATGTGAAACTTATTCGTGATAAAGGAAACAGATGCATCTTTTCCGAGAAGGCTTGCAGTGTTTTTGAAATTCTGCAAAGTGGTCATAGCCTTGTCTTCTAAAATAATCCTGTTTTCATCTATCCCGTGACTTATAAGTTCATTTTTCATTATCTGCGCTTCTGAGAGAGTAGAAGTCTTAGATGTTTCCCCGCCTGAAACCACAATCCTCAGATCTTTGCCAGAATTCAGTAGCTTTACGGCAGTTTCTATTCTCCGAAGAACTATATCACTTGCCTTGTTATTTTCAATCGGACCGCCCAAAAGCAGTAAATACTCATCTTTCATAGGCGACCTCCTGAATTTAATATGCCTTATTATATCATTTTATGTCTTTTTTAACAATATAGTAAAAGCAAAAGTTTATCTCAAAAAAAGCAGTAATAATGAAACTGAATCGATTTTGTTCTTTTCCCGCTGACAGAATCAATACCAAGAAGTACAATTTATATAGAATACATTGTAGAACGAGGTATAGCTTATGCGACACAGTAAAGAACTTTTAACAGGGACTACAAGTTTGTTGTTGCTTAGTGTACTTAACGGAGACGATCTCTACGGATACAGAATTATACGCGAACTTGAAATCAGAAGTGAGAATGCTTTTGAAATGAGTGAGGGTACCCTTTATCCAATTCTCCATGCACTTGAAAAGGAAAAGTTACTTGAATCCTATTGGCAGGAAGTTGACGGCAGAAACAGGAAGTATTATCACATTACAAAAAAGGCATCAAGGAGTTAGAGAGTAAAAAGCAGGATTTTGAAGAGTTTCCATCTTCTGTTTTTCATGTCATAAATTTTGCGTAATATCTTTGGGTGATAAGCTATGAAAAAAGAGGAATACATATCTGAGGTTGTCTCTGGTATCAATGATAAATATGTGCGGCAGCAAATTGAAAAGGAACTTTAGGTTTGTTAATGTTGATAAGAAGATTAACGGCATTTGCTAATTATATGAAAAAAGCCCGAAGCATTGAGACTCCGGGCTTTTCAATGAAGCTTGTAATTGGACTTGAAACGATGACCTGCGCATTACAAAAAAAGTACAGATGTTTTTCAGACAGTATTGTTTAACGACTTTTAGATCTTTTTCACTTTTTGATTTTTGTGTTATTCATTTGGTACTCTTTTTTATTATGACTTTCTGTCCATAAATGGTTGTTAAGCGGTTGTTGGCAGTTTTTTGAAAGATTTATCCTGAGGATTTTGTCCTGAGAGTTTTCTCTGTCAAGAATGCTAATTGAAAATTTTTGATATTTCAGTTTCAATTTTTACCAAATTTAAAGCCATTTATTATTTCAATTATCTATTTGAGAACAACTGTTGCTACAACATATGCAGTATAGCCTGTCATAAGAAATATACCTTGCCAGCGATGAAGCTTCTTAGTGATTATTGTCGGGAATACAACAATAGTTGTTGCAATAAGGCAAACGAGCATATCTATTGTTACAGAAGAAACAGAGAGTGCAAGTGCCTCGTTTCCCTGGCCCAGTGTTATGAAGGAACATATGGGTAATATAAGGGTAAGGTCTATAATGTTTGCACCGAGAATGTTACCTACAGATAGGTCGCCCTCTTTCTTTCTGAGAGCAGTAATCGTTGTAACAAGTTCCGGAAGGGATGTACCGATTGCAACAGCCAGCACACTGATGATTCTCTGCGGAACATGTATATCCTCTGCAAGTTTGGTACCCGAGTTAACAAGAATTTCAGCCCCTATAACAGTGCCGAAGGCACCCAGTAAAAACATAAGTATATATTTAACCCACTGAGCCGGACTAGCCTTCTCTTTTTTTACTTCATCATCATAAACTATGGCTATGGTATCCGGTGTAGTGGTTATTTGGCGGTCATGGCTCTTCATGGCAATAAAGTTCTCAATGAAGAAAACAAAGAATATCAGAATAAGGAAAATTGTGCCATAGGTTGAAAGAGAATAATATTCATTTGTTTCTCCCTCAAAGGTGAGTGTCCTTTTTGCCGTAAAGATACTGCCGGCAATCAGACCTGCAGATGCGAGAAATACGAAAATGCCTTTGGGGGCAAATTCTTTTCTCTCAATAGCAAAAGGCATGAATATCAAAAAGATAGCCAATATCATTGCTGTGTTTGCCGTTACTGAACCTATAGCATTTCCTGCTGCCATATCAAGATTTCCCTTGATGGTTGCAGTTATTGATACTATCATTTCGGGCAAAGTGGTTGCTATTGACACAATGGTTGCGCCGATTACAAATTTAGGCACACCAAGTTCTTCTGCAATCCAACTTGCGGCATCCACAAACCAGTCACCACCCTTTATAATGAGGATAAGTCCTACTATAAAGTAAACAAGAATAAGATAAGTAGGTCCGGTTGAAAAGAAATTTTCAAAAGTTTCCATGAAATCACCTTGTGTAATTATATTGGTGCTTTATTGTACTCTCAGCAGAGTCTTTTGTCAACAAAGAGAAAAGGACCCCGGCTTGTTCTCCGGGGTCATAGATTGAGCTAAAAATTATTTAAGGAACTTAAGGCTTCTAACAATTGCAGGCTCAACTGCTTTTCCTGAACAAATTTGGAAGAAGCAAATGATTCTTATAACTACAAGAATAACAAGGCAAATAGCTGCTGCAATCGGTACTATAATTGTGAAGCTGAGAATTGAAGCAGCAAGAGCAAGAAGAATGGTTACAACTTCAATTTTGATTGCCTGACGAAGATGGAACTTAATATAAGGTGAATCTTTGCTTGCTAAAAGAGCGATAATGATTCCTATAATACTCATAAGGTAGATGAGCATAGCATAGCATTTGTTTTCAGAAATATCAGTTTCATCAAACTCGGCAGTATGATCATAAGGGTCTACTGCTTGAACAGCTGCGTATTGAGGAGCCGGTTGAGCGTAAACAGGGGCTCCCTGCTGTTCATTTGCTTCTGCTGCAATCGGAGTACCGCATGCTGAGCAGAATGTTGCATCATCTTGTAATTGAGTGTTACATGCTGGACAAGTTTTCATGATATATTATCCTTTCGTTTTTTATTGTTCTTCGGAACATGTAAATTATATTACTTTTAACCGCTTTAAGTCAATAAGCAAGATACGTCTTGTTAAAAATATTATGAGTATTTTTCAATGATTTCTTCGGCTACGATTTTCTTTGAAACGCATCGGTCCATTGCTTCTTTTTCAATCCTTTTATGAGCCTCGGATTCCTCTATGTGTTCAACACTTATAAGAAGCCATTTTGCTTTGTTAACTGTGCGGATTTCCTGCATTTTGTCTTCAATGGACGTTGTACGTTTTTCAATCTTGTTAAGACGGCATCTCGCAGTTTTCATCCACCTGAGTGCAGTGAGCATACCTTGTCTTGAGATCGGTTTTATGAGGGTAAAGACTCCGTATGGCATCAGTTTTTCGGATATTTCTTCATGGTGTTCACTTTTTACAAGCTGCAGAACAATGGAGTAACCGTTTTGGTTGCAGTCTATTGAAAAACCTGTGCCGAAGTCATCGCTCAAAGGAGAGTTGATAATTATAAGGTCATATTGCCTTTGTGCTATCATTCTGCGTGCGGCGCTTATGCTCGTTGAGAAAGAGATAGGTGAATATACGGCCTTTGAGAGCATACGGTCCATGTCATTGTTGAATTTTTCAGATGATGAAACTATCAATACACTGTATTGATTTTCTTCAAGTCCCAATATGCTCACCCCTTTCCCTTAAAGTTAAAACTGTCTTATCTCAGGACATCAAGTATTTTTTCCGGAATATGTTTCTTTATAAAGTCGCTGTTTAAGGCGATCTCTTTTGCTTCCTTTAATGACTCAGGTAATTTTTCAAACTTTGCCAATGTTTCTCTGTCGGCAGTATAGAGATTAAAGTCTGCGACAAACGGAAGCTCAAGATTGTTTTCCAAGCCATATAAGCAGGCATAGATTATCAATGAAAAAGCAATATATGGATTGACAGCCGGATCTGCCGATCGAAGTTCGGCTCTCTTGTATTCACCGTAAGCCGCAGGTATTCTTACAAGCTGAGAACGGTTTTCACTCGACCAGGAAACATATCTTGGAGCTTTGTTTGTCCCGAGACGATCATAAGATCTCTCAGTCGGATTCAGGAATGCCGTCATCTCAACGGCTTTTGAAAGGACTCCGGCTATAGCGCTTGGCATAGCATTTTCTTTGTCTGCGGATGAAACAGAGAAATTGATATGAAAACCGTTTCCGGGTTTGGTGTCCAGTGGCTTCGGTGAAAAATCGGCGCAAAGGCCATTTTTATTGGCAACCGTATTCACTATTGTTTGTAATGTTAAAACATTGTCTGCAGCTGTTAGGGGATCTGAGTATACAAAGTCTATCTCATTTTGTCCGGGTCCTTCTTCATGATGTGAGCTCTCCGGCTTTATACCCATTTGCTCAAGAGTCAGACAAATTTCACGACGTATGTTTTCACCTTTGTCCTGGGGAGCAAGATCCATATATCCTGCATTATCATACGGCTCTTTTGTTACCTCTCCGTTGTCATCCAACTTGAAAAGGTAAAACTCCTGCTCGGCTCCGAATTTAAAATCATAACCTGCCTGCTTTGCGGCATCCAAAGCCTTTATGAGCAATGTCCTTGTATCACATTCAAAGGGTCTGCCGTCAGGATATGTTATCGAGCAAAACATTCTGACAACCTTTCCCTGTTCGGGTCTCCAGGGGAGAATGCAAAGTGTATCACAATCAGGATGAAGCAATAAATCCGAATGCACATCGGTACCAAACCCGTCTATTGCGGATCCATCTATTGTTATGCCGTATTCGAAAGCACGTGTCAGTTCATCAGCGAGGATTGATATATTCTTTTGCTTGCCGAAAGCATCGCAAAAAGCCAGTCTGACAAATTTGACATCTTCCTCTTCAACAAACTGTAAGACTTCCTGCTCAGTATATTTCATCTTTATAACCTCTTTCATATTAATAATGCGCCCATTAATGCAAAAATTCTTTGCATTTAATGAACGCCGTTGCCCATATATACTATACATTATATATACACTTTGTGTCAAGAAAAAAGCCAAGAAAAAACTATTGACAAATTTGCATAAAAGTTATAGCATAGTAACGTTAGTTAATAAAGAAAAGGCAAGGGCGTCTTTAGTTTTTAAACTAAAATTGCGCCCTTTTTTTATTTTAGAAGGAGAGTAGATCATATGTCATATATTGACGAAGTAATGGAATTTTTGAGAAAGCGCGACGGAAATGAGACGGAGTTTTTACAGGCAGTTCAGGAAGTGTTTGATTCACTTCGTCCCGTTATTGAAGAAAACGAGGAAAAATACAGAAAGCTCGCTTTGCTTGAAAGACTTGTTGAGCCGGAAAGAATATTCAGGTTCCGTGTCCCGTGGATTGATGATAACGGACAGGTTCATGTTAACAGAGCATACCGTGTTCAGTTCAACTCAGCAATCGGTCCTTACAAGGGCGGTTTGAGACTTCACCCGAGTGTTACACTTTCAGTTATTAAATTCCTTGGATTTGAGCAGATATTCAAGAACTCACTTACAGGTCTGCCGATAGGCGGCGGTAAGGGCGGATCCGATTTTGACCCAAAAGGCAAGAGTGACAGAGAGATAATGATGTTCTGCCAGAGCTTCATGACAGAACTTTGCAAAGTAATCGGTGAAAATACAGACGTTCCTGCAGGCGATATAGGAACGGGGGCAAGAGAAATCGGTTACATGTTCGGACAATATAAGAGAATTCAGAAGAGATATGAAGGCGTTCTCACAGGTAAAGGCCTTTCATTCGGCGGTTCACTTACAAGAACAGAAGCTACAGGATACGGACTTTTGTATATTACAGAGGAAATGCTTAAGTGCCATAACATAGATATCGCAGGTAAGACCATTGTTGTTTCAGGTTCCGGTAACGTTGCTATTTATGCAGTTGAAAAAGCACAGCAGCTTGGCGCAAAAGTTGTTACTGTTTCCGATTCAACAGGCTGGATTTACGATCCCGAGGGAATTGATGTTGCACTCTTAAAAGATATTAAGGAAGTTAAGAGAGCAAGACTTACTGAATATGCAGCAGCCAGACCTTCAGCTCAATATCATGAGGGCAGAGGCGTATGGTCCGTTAAATGTGATATAGCTCTTCCGTGTGCTACTCAGAATGAACTTCATCTTGAAGATGCCAAGCAGCTTGTTGCAAACGGAGTAATCGCAGTTTGTGAAGGCGCAAATATGCCTACAACAAGAGAAGCTACAGAGTATCTTATGGATAATAAAGTTCTTTTCCTGCCCGGCAAGGCAGCCAATGCAGGCGGTGTTGCAACATCAGCACTTGAAATGAGCCAGAACTCTGAGAGAGTTTATTGGTCATTTGAAAAGGTTGACAACAAATTGAAGGAAATAATGATCAATATCTACCACAACATAGATGAGGCATCCAAAAAATACAATCTTGAAGGAGACTATATAGCAGGTGCAAACATTGCAGGTTTCCAGAAGGTTGCAGATGCTATGATAGCTCAGGGTGTTGTATAAAAAAGAATAATATGGCAAGGGTGTCATTGATGGAAACATCGATGATGCCCTTTACTCTTTTTATGACATTTTATGGGGGTTAGAGAAAGTTATGACAAAATATATTTTCGTTACAGGCGGTGTTGTTTCGGGCCTGGGCAAAGGCATTACTGCAGCATCACTGGGTCGTCTTCTCAAGTCCAGAGGACTTAAGGTCGCTGCTCAAAAACTGGATCCGTATATCAACGTTGACCCGGGAACAATGAGCCCTTTCCAGCACGGAGAGGTTTATGTCACCGAAGATGGCGCTGAAACTGACCTTGACCTGGGACATTACGAAAGATTTATTGATGAAGACTTAAACAAATACTCAAACCTTACAACAGGTAAGGTATATTGGAATGTTCTGAACAAAGAAAGACGCGGCGAATATCTGGGCTCTACCGTTCAGGTTATTCCGCATATTACGAATGAAATAAAAGAGTTTGTATATTCTGTGGGTAAAACAACGGATGCAGATGTCGTTATAACGGAAATCGGCGGAACAATAGGTGATATTGAATCACAGCCGTTTATTGAGGCTGTAAGACAGATATCACTTGAGGTGGGCAAGGAAAACAGCTTGTTTGTACATGTTACTTTGGTGCCTTATCTCAGTGGCTCAGATGAGCATAAATCAAAACCCACGCAGCACTCAGTCAAAGAATTACAGGGAATGGGGATAAATCCCGACATAATAGTTCTGAGATGTGATAAGCATCTTGAAAAATCAATTTTTGACAAAATAGCTCTGTTTTGCAATGTTAAAAATGATTGTGTAATTGAAAATATCACTTTGCCAAACCTTTACGAAGCACCGTTGATGCTTGAAAGTTCAAACTTCTCGGAAATAGTCTGCAGGGCCTTGAAACTTGATGCGCCTAAAGCGGATTTAAGAGAGTGGACGAATCTGGTTGAAAAAATCAAAGCGGAAAGAAAGGAAGTTAAGATCGGACTGGTAGGCAAATATATTGAACTACATGATGCATATCTTTCCGTTGCCGAAGCGCTGCGTCATGCGGGCTATTATCATGATGCAAAAGTAAAGATAAGCTGGATTGATTCTGAAAACATAAATGATAATAACAGTGAAGAAATCCTGGGCGGACTCGATGGAATAATCGTACCCGGCGGATTCGGAAGCAGAGGCATTGAAGGTATGATTTCAACCGCAAAATATGCAAGAGAGAATAAAATACCGTATTTCGGCATATGTCTCGGTATGCAGGTTGCAGTTATAGAGTTCGCAAGAAATGTAGCGGGAATCAAAGATGCAAACTCCGGCGAATTTGATGAGATTTGCAAGAATAAGGTTATAGATTTCATGCCCGGCCAATATGAGGACATCGCCAAAGGAGGAACACTCCGACTCGGCGCATATCCATGCAATTTGCAGGAAGGCACTAAGATAGCTGACTTCTATGAAAGTTCAGAGATAAGTGAACGTCACCGCCATCGGTATGAGTTTAATAATGATTACAGAGATATACTTAAGGAAAACGGCTTGTGCCTGAGCGGAATATCACCGGACGGAAAACTCATCGAGACAGTTGAGCTTTCAGACAAGGATTTCTATATAGGAGTTCAATATCATCCTGAATTCAAGAGCAGGCCAAACAGACCTCACCCGCTATTCAAAGGCTTTATAGGCGCTGCGCTAAAAAAAGAGTAAAAATGCCCTCTCCGCATATCATATACGCGTTCAAATATCATATAGCAGGAGAGGATACATAGATATCTGCAGTGAATGAATCGTTCACTGCAGAGAATAAAGATAAAATGACATCTGTTTTCTTGAAATGGATGTCATTTTTGGTATAATAGGAATATATTGAATATTTATGGAGTAAATTATGGATAAGATACTGGTTTTGGATTTCGGCGGACAATATAATCAACTTATAGCAAGACGTGTAAGGGATAACCGAGTCTATGCGGAAATACTTCCTTATACGACTGATATTGAAGTTATAAAAGAGAAAAAATATAAAGGGATAATATTCACGGGCGGTCCGAACAGCGTTTATGATATGACATCGCCTCATTATGATAAAAGCATTCTCAGTCTCGGAATACCGGTGCTTGGCATATGTTACGGCTGTCAACTCATAGCTTGGATGGAAGGCGGCAAAGTTAGCACAGCACCTGTTTCAGAGTATGGAAAGATTGAACTTACCGCAAAAAGTTCCCCTCTCTTTGAAAATGTTCCTGAAAAATCTATCGTTTGGATGAGTCATACGGATTATATATCCCAGATGAGTGATGAATACAAATCCATAGCATCTACAGCTGACTGCCCCTATGCTGCGATGGAAAACAAGAAGAAAGGAATATATGCAGTCCAGTTCCATCCGGAAGTGACTCATACTGAATACGGAAATCAGGTCTTATATAACTTCCTTTACAACATATGTGAATGTAAAGGCGATTGGGAAATGGACAGCTTTATTGAAAAAACGATTACAAAACTGAGAGAAACAATAAAAGACAGGAATGTTATATTGGGCCTTTCAGGCGGTGTTGACAGCTCTGTTGCAGCCGCACTCCTTTCACGTGCGGTCGGGAAACAATTGACATGTATTTTTGTTGACCAGGGTCTTATGCGGAAAAACGAAGGAGACTTTGTTGAAAATGCTTTTAAAAATACATTTGAGATGAACTTCATAAGGCTGAACTGCCAGGATGAATTTTTGGCAAAGCTTAAAGGAGTCAGCGATCCGGAAGAAAAGAGGAAAATTATAGGCAGCGAGTTCTTTGAAGCATTCTGGAATGAAATAAGAAAACAAAATGAAACAGCATTCTTCGCTCAGGGAACCATTTATCCGGATTGTATTGAGTCCGGTAAAGGAGATGCAGCAACTATAAAGACACATCACAATCGGGTAAGAACCCCTGATGATGTGAAATTCCTCGGGATAATAGAACCATTAGCGGAACTTTTTAAGGACGAGGTCAGAAAAGTAGGCGAAAAACTGGGACTGCCAGAGTCACTTGTGTGGAGACAGCCTTTCCCGGGCCCCGGACTCGGTGTCAGGGTAATTGGCGAAATTACAAAAGAGAGAGTCTCATTGCTTCAGGAGGCAGATGCTATACTTTGTGATGAGATGAACCGAAATGGATATGAAAATAAAATGTCGCAGTTCTTCTGTGTCTTGCCCGGAGTAAAAACAGTCGGTGTCATGGGAGATCACAGGACATATGACGATCTGGTTATAATACGCGCTGTGACTACGGATGATTTTATGACTGCCGACTGGGCAAAAATACCATATGATATATTGGCAAAAGTTTCCAATCGAATTACCAATGAATGCAAAGGCATAAACAGAGTAGCTTATGATATAACATCAAAACCACCGGCAACAGTGGAATGGGAGTAATTATCCCAAGTCCTGAAGGCGCATAAACACTCACTTTTTTGTAATATGAAACGCCTCGTGGCAACAAAATGGCAACATTGGTGAAATTATCCTAAATACACATTACAAAAGGGGCTGTTTTTTACAGCCCCTCGTTTTGACGTTTTGAAACCAAGTATTCATGCGTGTTTAAGAACCCCTAAATGCTTACTTTATAAACCTATTATTAATTGTTTCCAATATCATTTTGTAATAGAACTAAATGTATTATTGCAAAAAATCAGCAAATAATTATAAGTGTAGTTGCAATTTTTGTTGACAATTATTAAAAGTATAGTTATAATAATCTTGAGGTGATACAATGGCGATTACATCAAAAGAAAGCATTTTAAAAGTATTAAATGCTTATAATCCATGGTGGAAAACTGGAACAACTAATCCAACATTAACTAAAACATACAAACGATTTGCATATTATGATGCGATGAATAAATTGGATAATACCGACATTAGAAGAACCGTTGTTCTAACTGGAACAAGACGTGTCGGCAAGACAACAATACAATATCAGATGATTGATGAGTTGTTAAAAAGAGGTATTCCTGCAAGGAAGATACTGTTTGTATCTTTAGACCATCCAATGTTAAAATTAAGCGCTTTTGATGATGTGTTGGAATGCTATCATGAGAATATTTATGCAGATAATGATGTTTATTACTTTTTCGATGAAATTCAATATGCACAGGATTGGGACAGATGGCTGAAAACTATATACGATATGAATCCTGAAACAAAAATTGTTGCAACGGGTTCGGCAAGTCCTGCGTTGATGAAGGGTAGCACAGAAAGTGGGGCTGGCAGATGGTCTGTTATTAGTGTTCCCACTTTGTCATTTTACGAGTATTGCGAATTAATAGGTGTTAACAAACCAGATTTTGATAACAAACTTAAAATAACGTCATTTTTATATATGAGCAGACAAGAACAAACAAACACTATGCTGAAACTGTCTGATATACAAAAGCATTTTAATCGCTATTTGCAGGTCGGTGGCTTCCCTGAACTTGCATTATCTGATAATGATGTAATGGCGCAACAGGTAATGAGAGAAGATGTAGTTGACAAAGTTCTTAAAAGGGACTTGCCATCGCTTTATAATATTAGAAATTCTACTGAACTAGAAAGAATTTTCCTATATTTGTGCAATGTGTCTTCTGAAGTTGTATCTATTGATGCGTTGGCAAAGGAACTTAATGGTGTTTCAAGACCGACGGTTGAAAACTATATTCGCTATTTAGAAAGTGCAAATCTAATTTATCAAAGTTGGCCGGTAAATATGGCTGGCAAAAAAGTACTGAAGGCAAAACCCAAGATTTATATTGCAGACGCCGCAATTAGAAACGCTGTGTTAATGGATGACGATATGCTGACAAATCCAACTGAAATGGGTAAGATTGTTGAAACAGCAGTATACAAACATTTAGCATCATTCTATTACCAGAAGTCAACTTCAGTTGGTTACTACAGAGGTGGAAAGAAAGATAAAGAAATAGATGTTGTTGTAGAATATCCCAATACAAACAACTTGCTTGTTGAAGTTAAATACAGAGAAGAAGCTCCAGTTCCAGACGATAGTGCAATTTGTGAACTTTGCTCAAAAGCATCTGCAGCAATTATAGTTACAAAAAGACCTGATGATTATGGAATTCATAATGCACCAGATGGCACAAAGATGATAAGAATTCCTGCCTATGCGTTTTTGTATTTGTTAGGACATGCAGAGAAATCTGGCTTCAATGTATAGAACTAGTTGAACATTTCTATGACAAGAGTTATAATAGTGGCAACAATATGGCAACAGAAAATTTTGCAGCCTATGTGTTTAGGATAATGCAAATAATCAGGATAACTGAAGCAACATAGACAAATGTCTTCATGAAGAGTTGCAACCGCAACTCCTTTTTAGTTATCATTTGACATATGTTATCATATATGATAACATATGGTGAATAATATTAAGGAGGTGAGAGATTTGACTGACGACAATATTATTAGAATGCGGCAGAGTATTATATCAAAGCTGACGCAGGCACGACTTGAAAAAGGAATATCGCAGGCGCAGTTGGCGGAAATGATCGGAACGCAGCGTTCCAACATTTGCAGAATTGAAAGTGGCGCGCAAAATCTCTCGCTGGATATGTTAATTAAGATTTCTCAGGCGCTTGACAAGGACATCAGCGTAATTTTAGACGAAAGGAGTGATACCGTGAATAATAACTACATTTTGAAGTTATACGATGAGCCGCTTATAGAGTTTTCGCTCGAAACCAAACCGCTTGAAGGTTTGAAAGCAACTATTACAAGCGTTAATGAAAGCAAAAAAGCTCTGTTCCCAATTGACTTAAAACTCACCGATGAAGGCATAGTTAAATGGCTGGAACACAGAGTTATTCCTAAAAATCGTCAGTTTGTTGACGAGATTCTCAAATCCTTTGGACTCAGCGTTAATAACACAAAGGGTATTATTGACGTATGTATGGGCTTATCGCTTAACGATAGCTACTGGGTTGTCAAGAACGATTTTGACGGTAAATATGCCGATTATAATCTCTTTGAAAATCGTTTTTCCGAGGCGCTTTCGCTTGTCGCTTACACCGGTGTTGGTACGGGCAACGAGGCGTTTTCAACCTCGCCTGAGTTTACAACTAACGGTATGCTCCGTAAGGCTTGGCGTTTCGTTGAGGACGATGGTATCTATCTTTACAAAGGCGGAACCGAAGGTGCTGCGAATGCCGGTAACGAGCCGTACAGCGAGTATTATGCTTCTCAGATTGCCGAAGCGATGGGCTTAAACGCTGTTCATTATGACCTTGAAAACTGGAGGGGCATTCTTGCTTCAAAGTGCAAAATCTTTACCGATATTGATACCGCTTTTGTGCCTATCGGAAGGCTGATGAAAGAGGGAACCCTCAAAGCTGCACTTGACATCTACGGTGAATACGGAAAGGATTTTCGCGAGCAGGTTAACAGCATGCTAGTGTTTGACGCACTGATTTATAACGAGGACAGACATTTCGGCAACTTCGGTCTGCTGCGCGACAACCACAGCGGTAAAGTAATTGCGCCTGCCCCAATTTTTGATAACGGATTGTCCCTTTTCAATTACGGTATGCCTGACG
>FLNW01002324.1_pt1 | contig 14199 bp, 9 predicted proteins | sample 1140371 | NCBI WGS metagenome assembly FLNW01 (sample SAMEA3878170, study PRJEB12797) | bioreactor metagenome | biome: Moose rumen | place: Sweden | collected 2011-10
CCGTAAGAAGTCTTGAATTTGAGATTGTCCCAAAGGGTTGCCTCAGCGTAGAAATTAGCAACGAACTTGTCAGACCAACTTCCCGGATCAGGCAACGAGAGGAACGCCATAGGATTTTTAAGTTCTTGAAGTTTAACACCTTCGTAACTGTCAACAATTGAATAGAGGTTGCCGTTTTTGTCGGTGATAAGCCACGGGTCGCCAGCGTGAGCGGCTCTGTCGGCGTCAGGATCTTCAGAATAAATAGGGAATGTAGGCGGATTCATAAGAGCAGAACCAAGTGGCGAACCAAATTCGGAGTTTGTCTCGATTCCAACCGAATTGATGTGGGTATAAGCAATGTTGATTCCGACATTAACTTTGTTGAGCCAATTGCGGTCTTTTGCATCAACAAGAGTAAAAATATTGTTGGTGCGGAAGTTGAACCTTTCATAATTTGAGCGGTCGTAGTCGCCACCGACGATACCTTCTTGATTGTAGTAACCGGCAGAGAAATAGTAGTTTACCTTGTCGTTGGCACCCGAAACGCTCAACTGGTGGCTTTGAATGGGAGCATTGTTGTTCCAAAGTTCTTTTTGCCAGTCGGTGTCGATGCCCTTGGCACGGATTGCGGCGAGGTCAAAACGTGGCTCTTGTCCTGAATTGATAAGGAACTCGTTCCAAAGGGTGGCGTATTCTTCGGCGTTGAGTACGTCGCGGGTTTTGCTTGGGTTTTGGAAACCGTAACTGAAATCGTATGCAACGACAGCCTTTCCGACTTTGCCTTTTTTAGTTGTAACGATGATGACACCGTTGGCAGCGCGTGCGCCGTATACAGCACCAGAAGCAGCGTCTTTCAAGACTTCGATTGACTGAATGTCGCTTGGTGCGAGATAGTCGATACCGCCGTCGATAGGCATACCGTCAACGATATAAAGTGGGTCAGAATTGTTTATAGTGCCGACGCCACGGATTCTTACCTGCGAGGCAGCACCTGGCTGACCTGACGATGCAGTAACGGTAATACCCGATGCAGCACCTCTCAAAGCATTGTCCACACGAGCGGTAGTACCTGCGATGTCGTCGGCGTTGACGCTGGAGATAGCCGCCGTAACGACGCTTTTCTTCTGCGTACCGTAGCCGATTACAACAACCTCGTCGATTCCGACGTTGTCTTCTTCGAGAGTGAAATTAATAGTTCCACCGTTGTTGACGGGAAATTCCTCAGCCTTGAAGCCTACATAAGAGGCGGTAATAGTTGCGCCTTGATTAACGCTGAGCGAGTAATTACCCTCGATGTCGGTGATAGTTCCGTTGGTAGTTCCTTTCTCGATGATGGTAACACCTATAAGAGGTTCGCCATCGGTCTTGGAAACTACCTTGCCGCTGATTTGGACGGCATCCTGCGCAAACGCCGTTAGCGTTGTGATGCACAGAATTGTCAGTAGTGTAAATAATCTTTTCATAAGACTCAATATTTAAAGGTTAAAAAATTCGTTAATTATTTCGCCAGTCGAAAATTTCCTTTCGGCTTACATTACAAATTTACGTTTTTCACCCCCTAAAAGTCAAAAAATCCACTACTTCACAACTACGGTAAACCACACTTTTTTCTACTGCAAAACTACTGCAAAACGGCATTTAGGGGTGTCAAGGGTACGTTAAAGGGTACTGCAAAGAGAAAAAATATTATTTAAACGGATTAATACTATTTTTTTTTACAAAAAAACACTATCGCAATGTAGATTGAATTAAAATGTTTATCTTAATAAACCAAAACAAAAAACTAAAAATTTGACATTATTTTTTTTATTTTTATTAGTTTTATTAAATTTGCAAATAACCACGGCAAAAAAGTCGAATCAATCATTATAACATAACAATAATATGGAGCAAAAATTAAACATAGTAGGCATAATACCAGCGCGCATGGCATCAAAACATTTTCCTGGCAAACCAATGGAAGATATTGTTGGTATGCCTATGATTGGTCACGTATATAACCGCATGCTACTCTGCAAAGATTTCAGTGATGTTTATGTTGCCACAAGCGATAAAGAAATAACAGACTACATAAATTCCATTGGTGGCAAATGTATCTACACACAAGAAAGCCATATCGGAGCAATAGACCGCGTATGCGAGGCAGTAAAAAAAATAGAAGAACAAAACCAAACAACATTTGACCTTGTAACTCTTGTACAATGCGACGAACCAATGATTACAAGCGATATGATAGGCAGAGCAATAAGCCCATTAGTGATGGATTATAACCTTAAAATATCATCGTTAATGACAGAAATAACTTCTAACGAAGTATTTGAAGACCCAAATGAAATAAAAGTAGTGGTTGATATAAACAATTTTGCACTATATTTTTCGCGCTTGCCAATCCCCGCACTTCGTACAGGCGTTATGGGTTGTCCACAACTTAGGTTACTTGGCATTGACGTTTTTAGACGCGATTTTATAGACGAATTTAATATGATGTTCCCTACCCCACTCGAAGTGGCAGAAGGTATTGATCTTATTAGAGTTATAGAAAGTGGAATGAGAGTAAAAATGACTATGACCGACCAAGAAACCATATCGGTAAACACTCCTCAAGATTTACAAAATGTAAGAGAACTAATGAAAGACGATTACCTTGCAAACAAATACATAAAAAGAAACTAACTACATAAACAAAACAACACTTTAAACTTATTAACACATATTACCCCAATAAATAGTTTAAAAGTGTTGTTAAAAAATATCTTGCAAAACAATAGAAATTAACTATTTTTGCAACCAAATTATTTTTTTATAAACAAAGTGGAAGTAAGAGTAAGATTCGCACCAAGCCCAACAGGTGCGTTGCATTTAGGCGGTGTACGCACCGCATTATTTAATTATCTGTTTGCTCGCAAAAACGGAGGTAAATTTATACTTCGTATAGAAGATACAGACCAAACACGTTTTGTACCAGGCGCAGAAGAATACATCATCAAAAGTTTAGAATGGATTGGTCTGGACATAGACGAAAGCGACAAACAAGGCGGTGAATATGGTCCATATCGTCAAAGCGACCGCAAACATCTATACAGAGAATATGCCGAACAACTTGTAAACCAAGGTTTTGCTTACTACGCATTTGACACACCAGAAGAATTAGACGCAATGCGTAAGGATCTTGAACAAAAAAAAGCATCTGTACAAAGTTATGGCCCAGCAACAAGAAACAACATGAAAAACCAACTAACGTTGGGGCAACAAAAAACAGAAGAATTGCTTGCTCAAGGTGTACCATACGTCATAAGATTTAAAATGCCAGAAGATGAAAAACTTGTGCTACACGACATAATACGCGGTGAAGTAAAAGCTGATACAGCTATACTCGACGACAAAGTATTATTCAAATCTGACGGCATGCCAACATATCACCTTGCCAACATAGTTGACGACCATCTAATGAAAATTTCGCACGTAATACGCGGAGAAGAATGGCTACCAAGTTTGCCACTTCACTACTTGCTTTACAGAAGTTTTGGGTGGACCGACACAATGCCACAGTTTGCTCACCTACCATTAATTCTCAAACCAGATGGAAAAGGCAAACTATCGAAACGCGATGGTGATAGGCTCGGTTTTCCCGTGTTTCCTCTCAACTGGACAGATCCTAAAACTGGCGAAGTTTCAAAAGGTTACAAAGAAACAGGATATTTTCCTGAAGCATTTATAAACATGATGGCTCTGCTCGGTTGGAATCCCGGAAACACAACTCAAGAAATTTTTTCAAAAAAAGAACTCTGTCAACTATTCAGTCTCGAACACGTAACCAAATCTGGCAGTAAGTTTGACCCTGAAAAAAACAAATGGTTTAATAAACAATATCTTGAGAAAAAACCAAACAGCGAACTTGCACAATATCTCATTGAAGACGCAAATAAAGACGGCATAAACATAAGCCAAGCCGATGCAGAAAAAATTTGCGGACTAATCAAAGAGCGTGCATCATTCACAACAGAATTATGGCCATCTGCACAATATTTTTTCATAGCACCGCAAGAATACGATGCAACAAATATGAAAAAATATTACAAACAAGAAACACCAGAATTGCTTAAACAATCGATAGAAAAACTAAAAGAAATTGATGACTTCTCGGCTCAAAACCTCGAAACTCAAATTTCAAATTGGATAGAAACTTCGGGGTTAAACTTCGGAAAAGTTCTTAACCCAATGCGTATAGCACTAGCTGGAGCATGCAAAGGTCCTCACATTTTCGATATTATTGAATTTTTGGGAAAAGAAGAAACAATAAAAAGAATAGAAACCCTCATCGCCAAAAACTAATAAAAAATTTGTTGTCTTAAAATAATAAAAAACTTATATTTTAAGACAACATTTTTTTATTCATTAAACGGATTATGATTGGAAAGAAAATTTGTTATTGTATTATAATGCTTTGAATTTAACAATCCCTCTGGTATAAAAAACATTGCGATACCCAAAACAATAAACATAATAGAAACCTTACCCAAGGTATTGATTTTTGGAACACGATTTTTTGCAACCTCAAGCGGAACTACATAATCAGTTTTAATAACACGAGCACCAATTACCGACCTAAAATCAGCACCCGCAAGTATTACCTCTCCACCCAATGGCAAATACTCTCGTTTTATCTTAAATACAGGCATACCTCTAACAGCATTGCCCGTTAAATTAAAATGATACTTAAAATAATCAACTGAAATACGATTGCCAACAACATCAACCTTTAGATTATCAAGCATAGATATACTATCTTGAAAACACTCTATACTATTGGCATCAACCATAACACCATTACTAAACAAAGGGGAAGAAACTTTAAGATAATTGGTTTCGTTTTGCCAATCAATAAGAATCTGCTGCCCACCATCTGGCCAACACGCAGTAAGTAAAAGTTTGCCCTTTACAACACTCATATTATCGTCGGGCATTTTAATATTGTCGTCACAAACAACATTTGCAAGTATGCTTACCTTAGAATAATTATTACGAATGTTAGATTTAATGTCGTCTAACTTAAAAACATTATATCCTTCCAATTGTAACGTGGCTTGAGAATAAATATCAACCACAAGCCCGTTAAAACCAACAACTATGGTCAACGTACCAAGCAAACACCAAAAAGCCGAACGCCTTTTTCCTGTATATCCAAACATACTATGTTAAACGGATACCAAACAAAAAAGTTACATTACGATGCCATATTTATCAAAACAGCACGTTCTTTTGGACGATAAACATAATTAACGCCATAATAAGCAGCTTGTTCACGTTTGCGTTCGGGAATTTCTCCGCCATAATATTCTTCCACCTCGTTCCAAAGTTTTAATATAAGAGCATCGGCTTCTGAACGCATAGAACTTACCTTATCGTTGGCACGCACAGATATGCTCTGCAACATTTTTTGAAAATTAAGTTTTTCGCAAAATTCATCATAATAAACCTTAACTACGGCAATCTTTGGATTAAGAATAGGTTGTTCTCGTTTTATAATACGGTCGTTTTCCCCTTTTATAATACGCTTGCCCCAAGTAATAATCTCATTCTCGGTAGAAAGCTCTGGCACACGATTATCTTTGGGGTCAATACCAAAAAACTGACGACTTGAAGCTTTAATTTCGCCACGCAAAACAGCAAAATTAAAAACTTGAATAAAATGCGATATATATAATTTTGCTTTTTTCAACGATGCAACGTATTCCCTACTTTTGGCAGCTTGACGCGAATGTGCTTCTTTCTGCATCATTACTGCTTGTTCAAACAAAGGAAGAAATGCCTTTATTTTTAATAAAGTAGCCTGCGAAAAGGCAAGCATTCCAATGTCAAGTTTTTTGCCAAGCTCAACTGCACGTTTCAACGCTTTTAAACGTGCATTATCTGTATTTGGTAAACGTCTGTACGGCATGATTTTCTATTTTTATGGTTCAATTAATTTTTGTTTTCCTACATTTTAACCAAAAACAAATCATGTTCCGAAAATTTGTTTTTTTCAAAAAAAAATAAAAAAAATGTGTATTTTTTTTATTTTATAGCAAAAAAAACATTATTTTATACCAACGAAAAAATATAAAAACGATAAAACTATGTTAGACAAAAATACATATATCAAAAGACGCCAAAAACTAAAAGAACTCGTTAAACAAGGAATTATACTCCTACTTGGCAACACTCCCCTACCCTTCAATTACAATAACAACTCATTTCCATTTAGGCAAGATAGCACATTATTATATTACACTGGCATAGACATACCAGACGTAGCAGTAATTATAGACACTGAAACTGGCGAAGAAACATTATTTGGAAACAATACACCTCTCTGCAACATTATTTGGACAGGAGAAACACCAACTATGCAACAAATAGCCTACAACAGCGGAATAGACAATTGGCTAACAACAGACAACCTAAAAAATCTCATTCAAAACGCAGTTAAACAAAAACGTAAAATTCATTACATAACTCCATACCAAGCAGAAATAAAAATATTCTTAGCCAATCTTATCGACATTGATATAAACAAAATACCAAACAATCAATCGTTGCAACTAATCAATGCCGCTGCTCAAATGCGAAAAACAAAAGATTTAGAAGAAATAGCAGAAATAAAAAAAGCCGTTGGCATAACACGCCGTATGCACGAATACGTAATTTCGCTATGCAAAGAAAAAGGTAGCAGTTTAACCGAACGTCAAATAAGTGGAGAAATATATCGATATGCTGCTGGCGAAGGTTATTACAACTCGTTTGCACCAATAGTTACAGTTCATGGAGAAATATTCCACAACCAACCATCCGACTCTCCACTACAACAAGGTCGTCTGCTCCTTGTTGATGCTGGTGTAGAAACCACAAACCACTATGCTGGCGATATGACACGTACAACTCCTGTTTCTGGACAAATGACAACTATGCAACAAGAAATATACGACATAGTAAAAAACGCACAAGATTTTGTAAAAAAAACTGCCGCACCAGGAATTTTGTGGCGCGATATGCACAATATAGCTGCTTCAAAAATTGTTGACGGACTTAAAAGCATTGGACTAATGCGTGGAAACTCTGATGATATTGTTGAATGTGGTGCATACGCAATGTTTTTTCCTCATGGACTTGGACATCTTCTTGGCCTTGATGTTCACGACATGGAAAATTACGGTGAAAACAATTTTGGATATAATAGCAACATTGTTCGTAGCCAACAATTTGGACCTTGTTATCTACGCTATGGCTTAAAATTAGAACAAGGAATGACTATAACCGATGAACCGGGCATATATTTTATCCCTCAACTCATAGACCAATGGCGAGCCGAGAAAAAATTCGATAATTTTATAAACTACAAATTATTGGAAAAATATCGCAATTTTGGAGGTATTCGCATAGAAGACGACTTACTAATTACCCCAAATGGCTGCGAAGTATTGTAATAACAGCAATAAATAATTAGTGTTTACGTTTTGATAATTACAATCACCAAACAAGCAAAAATTAATAAAATGAAAAAATTAAATAAATACAGCATTTTAATGCTAACAATGATGCTTTTTGCAATTACAGCATGCGAAAAAGATGAGCAAGAAACCACAATAAGTGGCATTCTACCCAACAAAATTACACAAATAACTTGGAATGGAGTTTTTGATTCTGGCACAGAATCAGAAACCTACAATTTTAAATACGATAACGAATCTATAACAAGTGGTTTTGGTTACTTTACATATCAAAACAATAGCGTTGTTGTTAACGATCTTGACAACGAACCAGAAGGTACATTTATTATAGAAGACGCAAAAGCTATTTCGTTTAAACTCAACAACGGTAAAACAACAGAATATAACTACCAAAACGGATACCTAACAAGTTTTTCGTCAAATGGTTCGCAATATAAATTCACTATGCAAGACGGAAAACTTACAAAATACACAATTAAAAACGACAATGTAGATACAGAATATTCTTTTGAGTATAACGGACAAAAAAACAACCTTAACATAGACCTCTTTACACTCGCCGACATATTCGAATACCATTACGAATATGCATCTCGACTTGGTTTAATAGGAAACCGGTTTGAATATCTCCCAACTAAAATAACCGAAACAACAGTTTTCAACAATCAAACTACAAGTAGTACAATAAGTTTTGAATATAAGATGCTTGGTCAATACATAAGCCAAATTATCATATCCACCCAAGAACAATCCACTTCTTTTAAAGAGATTTACTCTATAGAGTATTAAAAAAACAGCGGTATGTAATAAACTTACCGCTGCTTTTTAAAGTATTTTTGCCTTATTATTTTTTACGATTATTTTTAGTTTCCACGCTCAAAGTAGCATGAGGCACAGCCATAAGACGTTCCTTTGGAATAAGTTTTCCTGTTGTAACGTCTATTCCATAAGTCTTATTCTCTATGCGAATAAGAGCATTCTTTAGTTTTTCTATAAATTTTCGCTGGCGATCGGCAAGCGTTCCAGCTTCTTCTTTCGACAACACCGAACGCCCCTCTTCCAAGGTCTTAAACGTAGGCGAAGTATCGGCTATGTCGTTACCATCCTTTTGGGTAAGAATGTTAACATACATTGTATAAGCCGATTGGGCAGCCTCAAGTTTTTCAAGAATCAAAGCCTTAAATTCGGCCAATTCTTCATCGGAGTATCTTGTTTTTTCTTCTGCCATATCTTTAAATATTAGCTGTTAAACTTCTTTTTTTTGTAAAAAATGTAGGAAACGATGCCAAATAGCAATCGTTTGCTACATTTCAATTATATTTTGGTTATACGTATAGCAACAGAAAGTTGTTCGTCAATCTCAACGGTTTTTGCATCCGACGGCAAATTCTCTTTCTCTGATAGAGATGCAGCCAAGGTCTGAGTGCAAATGTAATCCTTAAAATCAGACAAAGCACCAGAAAGTTCATCAGTCTTAGAAATCTCTATCGCTATTTTATCGGTTACATCAAGACCAGATTCTTTACGAATATTTTGAATACGATTGATAAGTTCGCGTGCAAAACCTTCGTTTCTTAATTCAGGGGTAATGTTGATATCCAACGCTACCGTTATACGACCTTCGCTCGCAACAAGACGTCCAGGAATATCCTCGGAGGTAATCTCCGTTTCAGAAACAAGCACTTTTACTTCTTCTGCGTTAAGTGGCACATTTATAAAACCATCGGCTTCAAACTTTGCAATTTCTTCTTGCGAAAGTTCTTGTAAATAATTAGCCACAGCTTTCATATTTTTGCCAAGTTTACGACCAAGTTGTTTAAAATCTGCCTTAACTTTTTTAGAAATAATGCCTGCTGTCTGATGCAAATATTCTATTTCTTTTACATTAACTTCAGTGAGTATCAACCGTTTAACTGCCTCTATATGTTCTTCCATACTCTTATCAAGAATAGGAACCATTATTTTTTGCAACGGTTGACGTACTTTAATAGCTGCTTTACGTCTCAATGCAAGCACCATTGATGAGATTTTTTGAGCTATTTCCATACGACTCTCCAAATCTGCATCAATTAGGTTTTCATCGCATTGAGGATAAGGTGCAAGATGAACAGAAAGATTACATTTACCACTTACTGCATTGAGGTCGGTAAATATTTTTTCTGAATAAAATGGTGCTATCGGAGCCATCAACTGTGCTATTTTTTCTAAGCAAGTATAAAGTGTTTGATATGCCGATATTTTGTCTTTTGTGTATCCCCCACCCCAAAAACGTTTACGGTTGAGCCTTACATACCAGTTAGAAAGGTTTTCGGTTACAAAATCCTGAATTTCTCTACCTGCCTTGGTCATGTCGTAATTTGCAAAATTCTCGTCCGTACGTTTTATAAGCGAGTTTAATAGAGAAAGTATCCAACGGTCTATTTCTGGACGTTCTTCTATCGGAATTTCTGGTTCTGCATATTTAAAACCATCAACATTGGCATATAGCGCAAAAAACGAATATGTATTATAAAGTGTACCAAAAAATTTACGCTTTATTTCATCAACGCCATCAAGGTCAAATTTAAGATTTTCCCATGGCGATGCGTTTGTAAGCATATACCAACGCACAGGATCTGAACCAAATTTTTCGATAGTTGAGAACGGTTCTACGCTATTTCCACGGCTTTTTGACATTTTTTCTCCATTTTTATCAAGTACAAGCCCGTTAGAAACAACATTTTTAAATGCAACAGAATCAAAAATCATAGTTGCAATGGCGTGGAGTGTAAAAAACCAACCTCGAGTTTGGTCAACACCTTCCGCAATAAAATCTGCTGGAAATATTTTTTTAAAGAGTTCTTTATTTTCAAACGGATAATGAAGTTGTGCATAAGGCATTGCTCCACTATCAAACCATACGTCGATAAGGTCAGGCTCTCTATACATTGGTTTGCCTGATGGTGAAACAAGAACAACTTGATCAATGTAAGGCTTATGTGGGTCTATTTTTTCGTAGTTTTCTTTTGAATAATCTCCTGGCACAAAATCTTTATATGGATTTTCTTTCATAAATCCAACATTAATAGACTTATTGATGCCTTCGATTAATTCTACGAACGACCCTATGCAGACTTCTTCTGTACCATCTTCGCTTCTCCAAATTGGAAGTGGTGTACCCCAATAACGCGAACGAGAAAGATTCCAATCGATAAGATTTTCGAGCCATTGCCCAAAACGTCCACTACCAGTTGATGGTGGCTGCCAATTTATAGTTTTGTTAAGCTCTATCATACGATCCTTTACAGCTGTAGAGCGAATAAACCAACTATCGAGCGGATAATAGAGAATTGGTTTTTGAGTACGCCAACAATGAGGATAACTGTGAAGATGCTTTTCTGACTTGAAAAGTTTGCCTTGTTTTTTTAATTCAACAACTATATCAACATCAACATCTGTTTTGCCAGTTTCGTCGTATGCTTTTTTTACAAACTTACCCGAAAACTCGCCAAGCCCGTCAACAAGTCTTCCTTGTTTGTCAACAAGAGTAAGCGAACCAATTCCCGCTTGCTTAGCAACACGAAAGTCGTCGGCACCAAAACTTGGTGCTATATGTACTATACCCGCACCGTCAGATGTTGTAACATAATCGCCTGGAATAACTCTAAATGCATCTCCATCTGTGGGCTGAATATATGGTAAAAGTTGTTCGTAATAAATTCCTGTTAAATCAGAACCTAAATATTCTGAGGTAACTTCAAAAGGTACATCCTTACCTCCATTGTAATCCTCAAATTTAAGGTCTTTATTTTTTTCTGAGAAATAACTACCTACTAAATCCTTAGCAAGTATAACTGAAATTCTTTGACCAGTAAAACTATTGATAGTCTTAACTTTAACATAGGCAATCTTAGGTCCAACTGCAAGTGCAGTGTTAGAAAATAAAGTCCATGGAGTGGTTGTCCATGCCATAAACCTAACATCTTCATCGTTAGATTCAAATATCTTTGCCGATTTTTCGTTGTTATTTATAGCCTTAAACAAAACAGTAGCAGTTGTATCCTTTACCTCACGATAACAATCAGGCATATTTAACTCATGACTACTTAATCCTGTACCAGCAGCAGGAGAATATGGCTGAATTGTATATCCTTTGTAAAGTAATCCTTTGTTATACAATTGTTTTAATAACCACCACAATGTTTCAATATAGTCGGAAGTGTAGGTTATATATGGATGTTCCATGTCAACCCAATAGCCAATTTTCTCGGTAATATCTTCCCATTCCTCGGTAAACTGCATTACGGCCTTACGGCAGGTTTTGTTATACTCCTCCACCGAAATTTTTTTGCCAATGTCTTCTTTTGTAATACCAAGCAATTTTTCCACACCAAGTTCAACAGGCAATCCATGCGTGTCCCAACCAGCTTTTCTATTAACCAAAAAACCTTTTTGAGTTTTGTATCTTAAAACAGAATCTTTAATAGTTCTGGCAAGTATGTGGTGTATTCCAGGCTTACCGTTAGCCGAAGGAGGACCTTCATAAAAGACAAATTGCGGATTTCCCGCGCGAGTTTCTAAACTCTGCAAAAAAGTATTTTCAACCCGCCACTTATTTAAAATATCCTTGTTTATCTGCGACAGGTCGAAATTCTTGTATTCGGCGAATTTTTTATCCATGCTAATATGGTTTATAATATTTTTGCTGCAAAAATATTAATTGCATTGTTTTTTTGCAAAAAAATATTATCTTTGCATTTGATATTAATAATAAAAGAGCATGAAAATTACCGAAGCACTTAAAAATACCAAAAAAACACTATTTTCGTTTGAAATCGTCCCGCCACTCAAAGGCCACAACATCAATAATTTATACCAAAAACTTGACTTGCTCGCCGAGTTTAACCCACTAAACATAAACATAACATATCATCAGGACGAAACCGTATATACTCAAGTTGGAGAAAACCTCGTAACAAAAAAAATAATACGAAAAAGACCTGGTACGGTAGCATTGGCGGCAGCAATAAAAAACAGATTTCCAAACGTTGAAACAGTACCACACCTAATCTGCGGAGGTATGACAAAAGAAGCAATAGAAAACATTCTTATAGATTTAAACTTTCTTGGCATAGAAAACATATTACTATTGCGCGGTGATGCTCCCAAAGGACAAAGATATTTTATCCCTGAACAAGGCGGATACTCACACACAATAGACCTCGTAAAACAAATAATAGACCTTAACAACAGTATCTATCTCGATAAAGATTTAAAAAACACAGACAAAACCAATTTTTCAGTAGGCGTAGCTGGATACCCCGAAAAACATGCAGAAGCACCTAATTTTGAAATAGACCTAATGCATCTAAAAGAAAAAATTGATGCTGGGGCAGAATTTATAGTAACACAAATGTTTTTTGATAACAACAAATTCTACGAATTTGAAAAACGTTGTCGTCAAGCAGGAATACACGTTCCAATTATACCAGCCATAAAACCAATAGCCAAACAAAAAGATATAGATACCATACCATTGGTGTTTAATATCGACTTACCAATGGAACTTATGCAAGAAGTAACAAAAGCTAAAAACGACGACGACATCTACCAAATAGGAATAGAATGGACTATCGCCCAAAGCAAAGACCTAATAGCACACGGTGTGCCATGCGTACACTATTTTAGTGTAGGAAAAACCGACAACATACGCCAAGTGGCAAAAGCAGTTTTTTAAACAAAAATACAAACAAGTAAAAAAAACGGTACATAGTTTGCACTTAACAAGTTAGAAAAAACACGAACTAAAGCCTTGCAAAAAAACAATGCAAAATTTGGCAAAGAGCGAGTTTTAACATAAATTTAGAGCCTCAAAATAAACGTATATATGAGACATTTTTTTTACAATTTAAGCGTAAGGAATAAAATATTGATTGGTTTCTTTTTAGTAACCGCAGTATTTTTCTGCATTGGCATTTACCAATACAACTCCATGGAAAAGGTAAATAGCACAAGTTCAACCATAAAATTGGCCAAAGATATGAATAACACCGCAGCACAATTAAAATATCTATTGGCCAACGATATGCTAACACTACGCAGTTTTAATGCAGCAAAAAACGAAAAAGAACTTAAAAGCCTGCATAAAGAACATGTCGAAATACAAGAAAAACTTGCACAGACATTCAACTCTGTAATTACAATGCCAGAAGGCAACAATGACGATATGTTGTTTCGCAAAAACTTTAGAGATACAATAATCGCCATACAAAATAGATACAAAACAGAATACACAGTATCTTACGATGAAATTTACATAGCCCAACTGCTAATAAGCAACCCAGCCGAAGTAAGAAACATAATAAGACAAAAACAGTTGGATATACAAAACACAACCGACTCCACAAAAAAATCTAATAGTTTACAACCACAAACTTCTACCGATAGCACGGGAAGACTCATTATATCAGGAGGAAACAACAACAACTCGATTGAACAACAAACCGAAGAATACATCCTCGACCTTAAATACGAGCAAAAAAAACACTTCCAGATAATAAGCCGCATGATAAGCGACGTTGATAAAGTATTAACAATAATAGAAGTAAAATCATCGGCAATAGCAAATCAAGCAGTAGAAAAATCAGCTGCTGCAGGACGCGCAAACATAAGAATGTTTGTAATTTTTATATTAGTAGGCATAGTATTGTCGATAATATTAGCATTTTTTATATCAAACCTAATAGTAAAC
>FLNW01001325.1_pt1 | contig 14174 bp, 13 predicted proteins | sample 1140371 | NCBI WGS metagenome assembly FLNW01 (sample SAMEA3878170, study PRJEB12797) | bioreactor metagenome | biome: Moose rumen | place: Sweden | collected 2011-10
AATTTTTAGAAGTACCCTTAATAATTGTCCTCTTTTGCGCTTACCTGCCGCTTACGAGCGACGTACGGGAAAGATACGAGACGATAGACCGACAGGATACCGACGAGATACCGTGCTGAAATCTTAATAATCGGAAGCTTTTAGATTATTTTCTACGCCACTAATACCTTCATCGGCTGGAATCGTGAGTTCAACAATATCCTCGCCGACATGACGGTAACGGCTGTGTTCGAGCTGACCAAAGGCCAAACTACCGGTGTGAGAGCGAAATAGAATTTGAATGTACCTAAACGACCGCTGACCACTATAGGCCGGCGTTTTTTCATACTACCATTGCAATCCGCGCCAAACATCTTGCAATCCGCGCCAAAGCGTTTCCACATGTTCTGTATATAGATAAAAAGCAGTACCTTTGCACGATTTTTTTTGCAGTGTGCAAATACTATGCCACCCACAAACTATTAAGCAAGCATGAAGATACTTTTTGTGATAGACACTCTCTATTCAACTAACAACGGCACCTCTATCTCCGCGCTCCGTTATGCGGACGAACTGCGGCGGCGCGGTCATACCGTGCGTGCGTTATGCGGAGATACCCCCGCCAGCGAAGAGCAAGCCGCTGTTACCGAACGTGACTACTGCACAGGTATTCTGCACATACCGTTTTTCCAGCCGCTAATCCAAAAACACGGTTTCTGTTTTGCCAAAGCAGGACGGTCTGTGCGTCCGATGATACATGAGGCGTGTGAGTGGGCTGATATAGTGCATGTTTTTATACCGTTCTTCCTCGGCAACATTACCATTGATTACTGCCAAAAAATCAACAAACCAATAACAGGGGCGTTTCATTTGCAGGCAGAAAATATCACCTCATCGTTCGGTCTGGGCATGGTTAAGCTGATCAATGATTTTATCTACGCTGTTTTCCGCCGCACGACTTACAACCGTTTGCGTCATGTTCATACGCCCTCACAATTCATGGCGGATTCGCTGCGACGCCACGGCTATACTGCCCATTTGCATGTTATTTCCAACGGCATTCAAAATGCGTTCATGGAAGCCGGAGAGAGGAAGTCCGCAAGTCAGCAATCTATAGTAGAAAATCAACAGCGGATTTTCAAAATAATGATGGTAGGCCGTCTCAGTCGCGAGAAACGTCAGGACGTAATCATCCGGGCGATGGACTACAGCCGTTATGCAGACCGCATCCAACTTGTTTTCGCAGGACAAGGACCGGAGTACAAGCACTACTTGCATTTAAGCCGTGGTCTCAAACATCCACCACGTTTCATATACAAGCAGCAATCCGAACTCATAGAAGAGTTACTGACCACCGACCTGTATGTTCATGCTTCAGATATGGAGTCGGAGGCAATAAGCTGCATAGAGGCATTTGCAACTGGGCTGGTACCTGTCATTGCGGATTCCGACAACAGTGCTACGCCACAATTTGCGCTGGACGGACGCAGTCTCTTTGCAGCAGGAAATCCCAAAGACCTCGCGCGTGCTATAGATTATTGGCTCGACCATCCTGACGAGCGCCATTACAAGGAACAACAATACCGCGTAGCCGGACGTGAATACAGTCTTGCCAAGTCAGTTACGGAGTTTGAAAAGATGTTAAACAAGGAAATAGCAGATTACACAAGAAATAATGAACGAAAATAAAATTTTAGCAGGCGCATTGATCGCCGGATTGGTAGTGACGTTTTTGTTTCTTGCATTGAGAGCGAAAGCTCAGGAGCGTATCGAACCTGTACCTTACGGTGATTTTGAGCAATGGACGGTGCGATATATCAAGGAATCCGCCCTGATTGGCGGTAAAACAAAGGCACTATACATGGTAGCAGAAAATGATACCATATCTGGCACACGTTACCATCGCGGCGATTCACCTTGGAGCACCGGTAACGCCTTCGCACAAGGTCTGGGAGTCAATAAAGTGTCGGTGAGCGTAACACCGGAAGAACGCGGTGAGGGTTATTGTTGCCGCATGGAGACACGGTTGGACACAGTCTGCGCTGCTGGAATCAACCTCAAAGTACTCGCAACCGGCAGTCTCTACACCGGTATTTTGGCAGACCCTGTCACGCTGGCGCATAGTTCGGATCCCAATTCCGCCATCGACATGGGCGTACCCTACACCCGCAAACCCAAAGCGCTGATGCTGGATTACAAAGCCGTAATAACAGACTGGCAGATCATATATGCCAATGTCGGCACAAAGGTACGCAAGGTAGCAGGACGGGATAAAGGGCAGATTGTCTTGATACTCCAGCATCGGTGGGAGGAGAACGGTCATGTGTATGCCTACCGTGTAGGCACAGCCACCGAGTATATTTCCCATTCGACAAACGGCTGGGTGAACAATCACCGGGTGGAGGTGTCCTATGGTGATACGTCCGGCGACTGCGACCACCCTTGGCATGACCTTTCCAACCATCGGTTCAAGACCCGAAACAGCAAGGGAAAGATGGTGCTCATAGAAGAAGTGGGATGGCGAGGAGATTTGTCTCCTACCCACATGGTGATCCAGATACAGTCCGGAAGCCGGCAGCCCTTCACCGGCTGCCCGGGAAACATTGTATGGTGCGACAACATCCGTCTGGTATATGATGAATAAGAAGCTGCATATACTATTGTCAGTTCTATTATCCTGTGCGTCTCCGGCAGCTGCACGCAAGCTCGTTTCTGTTGATTTATCGCGCAGCTACTCATCCATAGTTATTAACGAAGATACTACCGTCAGTTTCTGTTATTGCGAATCAGCCAAACAGGTTTATGTGCAAACGGATATGTTGTTTACAGGCGAGGACAGCACCCATTACAACGACCTTCACACGCGCAAGATAAAGATGAAGAGGCAGAGCGATGGCTGTTTCCATGTGACTACACGCCCTGTGCACCAAGAAACATACACCTATTGTTTCCGTATTAACGGCAAACGCAAGCCGGATCCTCTTAACAAGGATACCGCGTGGCAGATGATTCATCAGTGGAATATCGTTTCTATTGGTGGGACTCCGCAAGCCGATTTGTACCTGCCGCCGAAACAGAAAGGCCGGCTCATTCAAACCCGGTGGTTCGACAGCAAAGAGCAACTTTACAGGCGAGTGAGGATATATCTGCCCGCCGAATATGACAAAATGACAAATGCGCAATCACCACTTTCCAATTATCCTGTTCTATATCTCATTCATGGTATCAATGGTTACGAGGGGTCATGGATGGAGCGCGGACGGGCAATCCAGATTGTGGAGAATTTGACCGCTCGTGACTCCATACAACCATTTATCCTGGTTATGCCGGATTGCAGTACCGACAAACAGGAAGACCGGCCCATCCATCACACCCTCGGGGACAATCTTATGCACTACTCTCAGTTGTGTCATGACTATAGTTTGGAGTTCGCATTGGAAGACCTCATGCAGCATATTGACACCACTTATCGTGTTTCCGGTTACTGCGCGATAGCCGATTTGTCGTCCGGCGCACGCATCGCTGCCAATATCGTTAACCGCTACCCCGGAAAGTTCCAGTCTGTCGGGCTATTTTCACCTGTTATATATAAGGATCAACTGCCTTCATCTGCCACATCAGAGGCAACGACCAAATATTATATATATGTCGGGAAGGACGATATTTTCATTAGCAACAGCCGCCGTTTTCAAAAACGGCTTGCCAAGAAGGGTGTTCCGCACTCCTATACCGAGACCAACGGCGGTCATACATGGCGCAACTGGCGGCTGTATTTGACCGATTTTCTATTGCAACAACATCAATAATTCATATGAACAAGCGCTATCAAGATTTGAAAGTCAGGGAGGGAGTTTATGTTCCTCCTGTAACACCGGATTTTCCTGAAGATGATCCCTATGTCGGGTTACATCGTCCTGTGTATGACCGGGACTTTCCGGCGGTGGATGCTAACTATCCGTACTGTGACGAAAGTATCGCCAACCGCTTTCGTATTTGGGTGGGATATAATATTATTCTCCGCGTAGCGGGATGGATGATCCGCCTCAAATACGGACTTCGGTGGCAGATAGAAGGCGAGAAGAGTTGGCACCGCACTTCATTCCCTGTGCGTCGATGGCTTCGGAGGTTCGACCTCAGTCGCGGGGCAATCACCGTAGCTAACCATTGCTACCGGCACGACTGCGCGTCCGTCCTCACTTCGTTCCGCGCTTCATCACATACGCGAATCCCCATGTTTGCCCCCAATTTCATGACCAAAGACCAATTCTTTCTGCGTGTAGGCGGTGGAATCCCCATTCCGGAGGCAGACGGCGGATTGAGTGCCATGAAGGCGTTTAATGCCGCTTTTGACGAGTTCAACAAACGCGGTTATTGGTTTCATATTTTTCCTGAGGCAAAGCGTTGGGATTGGTATAAGCCCGTGCGTCCCTTTCAAAAAGGCGCTTTTACCATGGCGTATAAATACAATAAACCGATTATTCCCTTTGCTGTGACGTACAGACAGAGGACAGGGATATGGCGTTTCCTGGGTCCAAAGGATGAACCGTTGACGCAGGTGATCATCGGTGCACCAATCTATCCGAACACCTCCAAGCCCCGTGCAGCAGAAACGGAACGGTTATTGAATGAGACACATCAGACAATATGCCGTTTAGCAGGAATAGAGTGCAACACATGGCCTGCCTCGCTTTAAGTTAGTCAATTAACAATCAAAAAACATATCTGTTATGCAAACATTTCTTACTATCCTCAGCGGATTAGGCTGGATCATCGTTTATGAAGAGTGTATCCGGCTCGGTTTCAAACAAAAGACATTCTCTATGCCGTTTTTCGCCCTTGGCATGAACGTGGCATGGGAAGCAATTTACACGTATTCGGATATTTTCCTTGCCGCGCATGGCCCGCTCACGGGCATGACGCTTGTGCAGACTATTGCCAATGCCGCGTGGGTTTGTCTGGACGTGGTTATTCTGACTACATATTTTCTGTACGGGAAGCGGTGGTTTCCAAAGACTGTCGGCAGAAAATGGTTCATTCCGTGGAGCATTCTGGTGTTGCTGACTTGTTTTGCTTTGCAGCTGGTATTTATCCGTGAGTTCGGTTTTGAGATGGCGGCGCAGTATTCGGCTTTCCTGCAAAACCTGCTGATGTCAGTATTGTTTATTGCGATGTTCGCGCAGCGCGGTTCCATGGAAGGGCAGTCATTGTTGCTGGCGGTAGCCAAATGGATCGGCACACTGGCTCCGACCATTCTCATGGGTATATTGATTCCCAATGCACTTGTGTTAGTCACAGGCCTTCTCTGCTCAGTCTTTGATATTATCTACATCTGCTTGCTGATCAACTGCAAACGTAACCATGAAAACCGAATTTGAGAAAATGAGAAGTCAGGAACTCTATGACTTCACCGACGAAGAGATTGCAAAGAGCCTGATACACGCAAAGAAGACCTGCGCCCGTTTGCAAACGATGACCATTTTTGATGATGACTACCGGGAAGTGCTTTCCGATTTGATTCCCGGCATACCTGCCTCTGTGCGGATATGTCCACCTTTTCATTGTGACCATGGTAACGGTTGCCGGATGGGAGAGAATGTCTTCTTGAACTATAATTGTGTGCTGCTCGATGGCGGATATATCACTATTGGAAAGAACACAAGGATTGGTCCTAACTGCCAACTTTATACGCCGTCTCATCCGAAAGACCACGTTGCCAGACGCGAGGACAAGGAAACAGCGTATCCTGTAACCATCGGTGAGGACTGCTGGCTTGGGGGCGGTGTTATCGTCTGTCCCGGTGTCACCATCGGTGATCGTGTCATCGTCGGAGCCGGTTCGGTCGTGACGCATGACATCCCCGATGATGTGGTCGTTGCCGGCAACCCTGCACGAATAATCAAACATAAATAAATTTAACAAAGCGTAAATTTATGAATTGCTCCAAAATGGAGGAAAATGAAGCTTGTGAGTTGCGTGCAGAGTACGATGGTATTCGTCCGGCATGGCACATGAACAAACGGCATTGGAGCGATGTGTATTTCAACCAAGATGTACCCGATGACCTCATCCGTCAACTCGTCCGCCGTTCGTACGACCTCGTTCTGCAATCCCTGCCCAGAGCAGAAAGAGAAAAACCGTCTGCCTATTGAACTATAAGAACGGTAAAATAGTAATAGATGAACGGCAGCACTCCACGTTTGAGTGCTGCCGCTTTTTTTAGTTCTAATCAAGCCGAACCTATCCGCCAAATTATATGCTATTTTATTAGCATATCTCGCAGTAATCGTTCTTAGCCGCAAGCAAAGCGGCTTGCTGTTGTTGGATAGTATTCATGGTGTATATATATTATTCTTTATTCTTCAAACAAATCGTCCATGGTTATTTGGGATTGTATGCCTCCTGAATAATTATTTGCTTTCAAGCCAAACGTACTAATCATAGTCGGAATAACCGCATATCGTGCGTTCGTCTCGGAAACAAAATCGGCTTGACGATTACGGATCTTTATATCTTCGTCCTTGTCAATCGTATATTGTCCGGCACTATACTTAATCTCACAGAGGTTAATAATACGGTCAGCACGTTCGATGAGCAAATCAATCTGTGCGCCGTTTGCACTTTCCTTGCTACGCCATGAATAATACTCCGTGCCAATCCTATCTATACCCAACGCCTTTTTGATTTGCGGGATATGCGCCATGCACACACGTTCAAAAGCAAGACCAAACCAAGTGTTGAGTGTCGGTGAAAGCAAATGATTCGTCCAGAAATGTTCATCTATCAGAAAGGTTTTACCCACACGTCTGCGACCATATAAAACCATGAACTCGGCTTTACCGGAATGAACATACTCATCTAACTGTTTTAACTCTGCTTTTCTTCCAAACAACTTATCCATGATAGTAATCATTTAAATCGGCGGCAAAGTTACTAAAAAATCGGATTACACAAATATTTGCGGGCTTTTTTTGAGTATTTTTCGCAAAAATAGCCGCATTATACCGTATTTATGGGCTAAATTTCTTTGTTTTCGACAAAAATAGCCGCTCGATTGGCAATAATTTCTGTTTTTCATGCTGTTTATGTATTTTAGTGGACAAAATATCCTTTCCCTCTTGCATATTCCATTTTTTTTGTAGTATCTTTGCAGTCGATTACGGCAAAAGAAGAAAAAGGGCTCGGAATGCTGTGAAATGGGACAAAAATGCAAAAAGTCAAACGTTTTTTGTTATTTTTCTTGCATATATCAAGAAAAAGATGTAATTTTGTAGGTTCTTTTGAAGAATCCCAGGATACTAGTCAGATAGTCGAATAGTCAACTCAACAACGAACGAGTATTTATTAACAATAAATTTTATCCCAATGGAAGAAAAACTCAACCTGTCAGCGGATTTTGCGCCGATCTCTACGGAGACATGGAAGAACAAAATCATCGCTGACCTCAAAGGTGCGGACTTCGACAAGAAGCTCGTATGGCGCACGCCGGAAGGATTCAACGTGCAGCCTTTCTACCGCCGTGAGGACCTGAAAGGGCTCAAGACCACCGTCTCCGCCCCCGGTCAGTTCCCCTACGTCCGCGGTACGCGTACAAACAACGACTGGGCTATCCGTCAGAACATCTGCGCCTGCAAGAACGCACGCAAGGCGAACGAGAAAGCCCTCGAGGTGCTCAACAAGGGAATCAACTCCCTCGGTTTTTGTCTGAGCAAGGACAAACTGACCTACCATTTCATCAAAACGCTGCTTAACGGCATCGCTGCCGACTGCATCGCCATCAACTTCTCCATCTGCGCCTGCGCAGCCCCGAAGTTGGCGAACATCCTCGTGCGCTATTATGGTAGGATGGGGTATGACACGAAGCACATGGTGGGTTCCATCAACGTGGACCCGATCAAGGCGATGCTCGTCAAGGGCAAACCGCTGACCCGCGAGCAGGTCTCCGAGAAGATCACCGAGGTAGTCAAAGCCGCCAAGTCGCTGCCGGGTTACCGCGTGGTAGCGGTGGACTCCGTCGTTCTCAACAACTCCGGCGCGTACGCTGCACAGGAACTGGCTTACGCCCTCGCGTGGGGTGCCGAGTACATGACGATGCTCACCGAAGCCGGTGTGCCGAACTACCGCGCCGCCAACGCCATCCGTTTCAACATGGGTATCGGCGGCAACTACTTCATGGAGATTGCCAAGTTCCGCGCAGCGCGTCTGCTGTGGGCAAAAATCGTTGAGGCGTACAAAGCCTCGATCTTCACGACCGCCCTCCGCAATGCCGCCAAGATGAACGTCTCCGCCGAGACCAGCCGGTTCAACATGACCATCTTCGATGCGTATGTAAACCTCCTCCGCACGCAGACCGAGACGATGTCTGCAGCCCTTGCCGGCGTGGATGAGATTACCGTTACGCCGTTTGATATCACATACGAGCGTCCGACGGATTTCTCCGAGCGCATCGCCCGCAACCAGCAACTGCTGCTCAAGGAAGAAGCGCATTTCGACAAGATTGTGGATCCCGCAGCCGGTTCGTATTATTTAGAGAACCTGACCGCCTCCATCGCTGCCGAGGCATGGAAACAGTTCCTCGCTATTCAGGAGCAGGGCGGCATGTATCAGATGGTAGCCGAGGGTAAGGTGCAGGAGCATATGGCATCTACCCTCAAAGCGCACCTCAAAGCGCGTCTGCAGGACGTTGCCCGCCGCAAAGAGGTGCTGTTAGGTTCCAACCAGTTCCCGAACTTCACCGAGAAAGCCGGCAAGAAGATCAAAGCCGACGCCGGTGCTTGCAGTTCGATTTGTACATGCAAGGATTCAAGAATCAAGAATCAGGAATCAGGACAAAAATGCTCTTGCAATAGTGATAAGTCCTTACTCCTTACTCCTGACTCCTTACTCCCCACTTTGCCCGTGGCAAGAGCAGCAGAGGAGTTTGAGTCTTTAAGACTCGAAACGGAAGCTGCCAAGAAACAACCCGTGGCTTTCATGCTGACCATCGGCAACCTCGCTATGCGTATCGCGCGTGCGCAGTTCAGTTGTAACTTTCTCGCGTGCGCAGGATACAAGGTCATCGACAACAACGGTTTTGCAACTATCGCCGAAGGAATCAAGGCAGCCCGCAAGGCGAAAGCGGACATCATCGTCCTCTGTTCGTCCGACGACGAGTACGCCACTCTCGCGCCGAAGGCTTGGAAGAAGCTGCAGGGCAAGAAAGAGATCTTCATCGTCGCCGGTGCTCCGGCATGCATGGAGGACCTCCAGAAACTCGGCATCTCCAACTTCATCCACGTCCGTTGCAATGTATTGGAGACATTAAAACAACTGAATAACCAACTATTAAATAAGTAACAAGTCAAAAAGATATAGTTTTTATTAGTCCAAAATTACCAAAAATTAACCCAAAATTTAGGATACAAGAAAACCTCACATTTATGACAGCGGAAAGACAACAACAATTAGCAGATATCGTCTATGACATTATAGGTGCTGCAATGGAAGTTCACAGAGAATACGGTTTCGGTATCTCTGAGGGCGTCTATGAAGAAGCACTTTGCATCGAATTAGAAGATTACGGTACGAGACGGAAGCACAGTGCGACCTTCCCGTGTACTATAAAGGTCAGTTGTTGGAGAAGCGTTTTCGTATGGATATAGTGGTTGAGAATGATATTATCATTGAACTAAAGGCTGTAGATACACTCTTAGCAGAACACCGCGCGCAATTATACAATTACCTGCGTTTGACAAGGAAACCTATTGGTATTTTGTTGAACTTTGGTAGGAGTGTACGGGCGGAGAAATACATCTACGATCCCGAGACCAATGAAGTAACATTCTTCAATCTCAAAAGCACTCGTCAAAAAGATATTTTTGATGAAGAGTAATAAATAAAATTTTCTTTAATTTTTGATAATTTTTGACTAAAAAAGAAATTCACTTTTTGACATTAAATTCATATACTTATGAAGCCGAATTTTAAAGATATTGATATTACACAGGTTTCGGCCAGCAAAGTAGTTGGCCCGAACACAGCCGACTGGCAGACGCCCGAACTCATCGACGTCAAGCCTATTTACACCAAAGAGGACCTCAAAGGCATGGAGCACCTCGACTACGTCTCGGGTATCCCGCCGTTCCTCCGTGGCCCGTATAGCGCCATGTATCCTCTCCGTCCCTGGACCATCCGCCAGTACGCAGGATTCTCCACCGCAGAGGAATCTAATGCCTTCTACAGAAGAAACCTCGCCAGTGGTCAGAAAGGTCTGTCCGTTGCCTTCGACCTCCCGACCCACCGTGGCTACAACGCCGATAACATGCGTGTCGTAGGTGACGTCGGAAAGGCGGGTGTGAGCATTTGCTCGCTGGAGGATATGAAAGTCCTCTTCGCCGGTATTCCTCTGAACAAGATGTCCGTCTCCATGACCATGAACGGCGCCGTGCTGCCGATCCTCGCGTTCTATATCAACGCCGGACTGGAGCAGGGAGCCAAACTGGAGGAGATGGCAGGTACCATCCAGAACGACATCCTCAAGGAGTTCATGGTGCGTAACACCTATATCTATCCGCCTAAGTTCTCCATGAAGATCATCGCTGACATCTTCGAATACACCTCGCAGAACATGCCTAAGTTCAACTCCATCTCCATCTCCGGTTACCACATGCAGGAAGCCGGTGCGACGGCGGATATCGAGTTGGCTTACACCCTTGCTGACGGTATGGAGTACCTCCGCGCAGGTGTCAATGCAGGCATGGATGTGGACACTTTCGCGCCGCGTCTCAGTTTCTTCTGGGCGATTGGTATGAACCATTTCATGGAGATTGCCAAGATGCGTGCAGGCCGTATGCTATGGGCGAAGATCGTCAAGTCCTTCGGCGCCAAGAACCCCAAGTCCATGGCGCTTCGTACGCACAGCCAGACCTCCGGTTGGTCGCTCACCGAGCAGGACCCGTTCAACAACGTAGGACGTACCTGTATCGAAGCCATGGGTGCCGCACTCGGTCATACCCAGTCCCTCCATACCAACGCACTCGATGAGGCGATTGCCCTCCCGACCGACTTCTCCGCACGTATCGCACGTAACACTCAGATCTACATCCAGGAGGAGACCAAGGTCTGCAAGGAAATCGACCCGTGGGGCGGTTCCTACTACGTGGAGTCGCTCACCCAGGAACTCATGGAGAAAGCCTGGGCACATATCCAGGAGATTGAGAAACTGGGCGGTATGGCAGCGGCTATCGAGACCGGTATTCCTAAGATGCGTATCGAGGAAGCAGCCGCGCGTACCCAGGCGCGTATCGACTCCGGACGCCAGAAGATCATCGGTATCAACGAGTATCGTCTGGAGCACGAGGATCCTATTGATATCCTTGAGATTGACAACACCGCCGTGCGTGAGCAGCAGGTAGCCCGTCTGGCGGAACTCCGTGCTAACCGCGACGAGAAAGCCGTACAGGCTGCGCTGGCTGAGATCACCGCTTCCGTACAGGCTTGGGCGGATGGCAAGAAAGGCGAGAACCTCCTTGCGCTGGCTGTCAAGGCAGCCGGTCTCCGCGCGTCACTCGGAGAGATCTCCGATGCGTGCGAGAAAGTCGTTGGACGTTATAAAGCAACTATCAGAACTATTTCAGGCGTGTACGCTTCAGGAACCAAACAGGACGATAACTTCCAGGAAGCATGTCGTCTCACCGCAGAATTTGCGAAGAAAGAAGGTCGTCAACCCCGTATCATGATTGCCAAGATGGGTCAGGACGGTCACGATCGTGGCGCGAAAGTCGTTGCCACAGGTTATGCCGATTGCGGCTTCGATGTCGATATGGGGCCCTTGTTCCAGACCCCTGCCGAGGCGGCTAAACAGGCGGTAGAGAACGATGTCCATGTATTGGGTGTCTCCTCGCTGGCAGCAGGTCACAAGACCCTCATCCCGCAGGTCATCGAGGAGCTCAAGAAACTCGGCCGCCCGGATATCATGGTCACCGCCGGTGGTGTCATCCCCGCGCAGGACTACGACTTCCTCTACAAGGCAGGAGTAGCAGCGATATTTGGCCCGGGTACGCCTGTGGCGTATTCTGCCAAGGTTGTGATGCAACTGCTGATGCAGGAATAATGCTATCCGTATAGTCAGATAGTCAAATAGAGTAGGAGAGAGCCGCCTTTTCGGGCGGCTCTCTCTTTGTTGTTACATTTTTTTGGCTCGCAGCGTACTATTTGGTATGCCGCGTTCTTTTATAGTTCAGTCTATACTTTTATGTCTCTGTCTATAACTAAGAGCGGTGGGAGTATACTTTATGCCGACGGCAGGAAATTATTCCAGCCGCTGGCCTATGGCGTTGTAGTGTTTGCCGTTGCGGATTAGTACTATCTGTCCGTTCTCGATGCGTTTTCCGCCGCGAACGGCAGTTGCGTCCGTCTTACCGACGCCTTCGGGGATGTCAGGCAGGAAATTATGCATGTAATACGGTGCGCAGACCTCCCCGGCGGTTTTGGTAGCACTTACGGCAGCGGTCTTGTTGATGGCATGGCCGGATTGTGTTGCTCCTTCGTTCCAGAAGCCGCGGTTGAGCCATGAGGTGAGCACTGTTCCTTTGGATGTGTTCCAGTCGGTGTCGTCACCGTTGCCTGCTTCCTCGGGGAACCAGTAATTGATGCCGTTCACGTTCTCCAACGGTTTGAGTGCATCCACAAGGTCTTTGACGAAATTGTATTGTCCGGTAACGGAGCAGGGCCATACATCCTGCGTGTCGAAATTGACGCCGGATGAGGGCCAGTACTGGAAATTATAGGCGCACTCGACAATCTGTACGGGTTTGTCGGGGAACCAGTTTTTGAGATAGCCGATAGAGGTCACCAAGTTGTTCTTGTTGGACTTGCCAGCCACCTGTTCATAGGTGAGATAACCATGCCAGAAGGGGTAGTAGCTCAGGCCGATGATGTCGTAGTCCACATTGGCTTTGTTGAGCTCGTTGTAATAGTAGAAATTATATTCATTATTGGTCGGGCGGTCTGTATGGATGATGATTTGTGCGTTCGGGCAGATCTCTCGTACGGTGTTGCAGCCGGCATGGAGAAGTCCGAGATAACCGGTCCAGTTGCTGGAGGCGTCATTGTAGGGTTTTACCTTGATGCCGCAGAGGCCGTACATAATCTCGTTACCCACCTGCACGAAGTCAGGGGTCGCTCCTGCATCGTTCAGCGTGTTCAGCACGAGGCGTGTGTGTTCAGCTACGCTGTCCGCCATCGCTTCGTCGGAAGCCCCCTGCCACGCGACAGGCGCCTGTATATGTGTGGCATCGACCCATTCGTCGGAGTAGTGAAAATCCAGCATGAAACAGGCTCCTGCTGCTTTGATACGTTTGCCCAATTCAGTCACGTACGCGAGGTCCTGGCAGACAGACGGATCCGTTGCTCCTTTGGCTTTCTGAGTCGGGTTGACAAAGATGCGCACGCGGAAGGTGTTCCAGCCGCATGTGTCCACAAGCCATGTCAGGAGGTCATTGATTTTCTTTCCTTTCACGTCTTTGTAATAGGAGTTGTGCTGCTCGTACATAGGCAGCATAGAGATGTCACCGCCTATGTAGCGTTTCTGAACCGTTGTTTCCTGCGCGCATATGTTCATGCACGCGAATGCGCAAAATAAGAATAAGGAAAGTTTTTTCATTTTAGATTTGAGATTTCAGATTTCAGATTTCATTTCCGGCGGCAAATATGCCACCGAGATGCAAAATGTTTAATTCGGGCACAAAGTTACAACTTTTTTTTTGAATATGCAAATATTAAATTTCAAAATCACGGGATAATATACTTTAGTATATTATAATGTCGGGTAGGATACGATATTCACCCGAATCACTTCCGACTTGCCCTCTGCTTGCCCCCGGTAAGCCCCCGGTAAGAGCTCCCTGCTTGCCCCCGGTAAGCTCCCTGCTTGCTCCCGGTTTAGGGGGTGCTGATGATGTGTGTTCACCAAGCATAGTTCCGCCAAATAGAACAATTTGATGTGTATATTACCTAATTGTTTGCAAAATGCCATATTGAATTGACAAAAGAAAGAAAAAATGAAGAAAATGTTTCATTTATTTTGCTGATTGGATATTTTGTTGTAATTTTGCACGATTGTTTGCGTAAAAGATACGTAGAAGATACGTAAAAGATACGTAAAAGATACGTAAAAAAAGATACTTACTCACATATTTATTTATTTAGGGTTTATCTAT
>FLNW01003726.1_pt1 | contig 14170 bp, 7 predicted proteins | sample 1140371 | NCBI WGS metagenome assembly FLNW01 (sample SAMEA3878170, study PRJEB12797) | bioreactor metagenome | biome: Moose rumen | place: Sweden | collected 2011-10
AAAACCGCGACGACAACGAAACATGCCCTGTCCACTTGGATATTCTTGGATCATTGACAGCGCCCAAACCGATGCCCAGCGCAAATTGCGGCGTAGACGATTCCCCCGCTTCGCTCTATTATAGCGTTTTGCTCGGCTGTATGTCCGAAGAAGAGAATTCCACCATCGACCGCAACAAAGTAGCCGGGAAGCTAATCGGCAGCGTTTTGACGACAACAGCAAATAAAACTCTCGGCGGTGAGTATGTGGGCGATATCGATATGAAGCTCAAACTCTTCGACGAAGAAACCATCGCGGAAAAAGATTCGAGCTATTTGATGATTCCGATTTCTCTCGACCGCTGGGTCAAAGATTTGAGCTTTGTCTTTGGATATAAACAAGACCAAAGCGAAACGCCTACTTATGATCGCGCACTAGAAGCTGGCATTACTTACACGATTCCCGCCTTCTCCGAAGAAGACAAAACGAAGAATCCGGAGCATTACAATCCAAAGCTCGACTTTGGTGCAAACCTCATTTCAAAGAATTATATTACCACGACAGATGAAGACGAAAACCGTCTAGAAAAAAACGTGGGGTTTAACTACAGCTATAAATTCTGGTCTCCGCGTTTCTTTGGATTTAATAAAGCCGCAGAAGAAAAGAAAAAAGAGAAGGAAAAGAAATAATGCACAAGATTCTTTTCATTTTACTTCTCTGCATTGCTGCTGTTTGGTCCGCAGAAACGGATAGCGATACGACTGTAGCTCCAATTAAAAATCCATGGAAGGTTTCATTTATTGGGAACCATCTTTATTCCGATGAACAGCTCGCGCTGGAATTAGATATTCCAGAAGAATTTGGCATCGTTGACACGATCCGTCAAGACTTCTTAATGCGAGTTGCCCGTACAAACCTCGAACTTCTTTATTACTCCGCAGGTTACTTCAGCTTTAACGCCAAATTGGAAGTTTTACGAAATCATGTTGATTCCAAAGATACGGTTCCCTATACGCTTTACCGGTTCCGCATGGAAGAAGGAGTCCCGTACAAATTCAGCGAAATGAAGATGGAACGGAGCGATTCCTCGGCAGATTCTGTCGAACTTTCCGGTTTGCGATTTAAATCAGGAACCGATTACGATCCTTTGGTTGTTTCGGACGACGTTCAACAAATACAGATTTTGTACCGCGAACATGGATACCTTCATGTGCGAGCCGATTATCTCGAATATCTCGACACGTTGAATCACCAAGTAAACGTGGAAATTTACATCGATCCCGGAAAGCGGATTCGCATGGGAGATTTTTCGAGTAGCACACAAAAACCAGCCCGAATCGCAAGGCTCGACACAACAGATACACAGGGTCTATCCGACACCGCATGGTTAAACAGCCTTTGGCGAATTCCCAAAGGTGAAGTCATTAACGGAAAAACGTACACAACATTTCGAAGCAAACTTTTGTCAACGCAAATTTTTACATCGATCCACCTAGAAGATTCTCCTCGAAATGACAGTCTGTCAGATGTACATTTTAGTGCCGTTGAACGCATGCCGGGAGAAGCCCGTTATTCCGTCTTCTTCGAAGAAGTTTATGGTTTTGGAGCCTCGGCAATGGTCAAACACAAGAACTTTTTGGGAAGATTCCATGAAGGTTCTGCAAGCATTCTCGTGGCGCAGAACAAGCAAGAGCTGACTCTCGGTTATGCGAACCCGCTTTTGTTCGGAACGCGTTTTAACTTTATTCCCACAGCAATTCGTTTTGACGATCACATCAGCTTTAACCACGAAAAGACTTCTCCACCGGCTTACCCGGACAGTACCGAAGAACGCTACGAAATTATCAACCGTGGAGACTTGACTTTCGGACTTTCCAAAAACATCCGCTTCAGGTCCACGATCGACACCCGATTCGTGCAAAAGAATGAAGCCCGCCTGTTCAAAGTGAAAGGGGAAACCGTTTTAGCGTTCGACTTTACAGATGACTACTTTAATCCGACAAAAGGTCTGCGTTTTGCCCCGAGACTCGGCGCCGGAGCTAACTTCATCGGAAACATTCGCAATGCCGAAATGAAGGGGAATCCATATACTTATGGAGAATTGACTTCTACCGCTTACCTTCCTTTATTTGGGCCATTCCTTTCGGCCGGTAGCGTTAGCTATGGTCGCTTCTTTGACAAAGCGATGGAAGACGACGCCCGAATTTTTTACCAGGGCGGATCGCGCACCGTGCGCGGTTACCGCTTCCGCAGCATTTATCCAAGCTATACGAGTGTCGATGATAACGGAGAAGAAGTCATCAATACGGGACTTACGCCACAATATTTACGGTTCAACGTTGAATTAAGAATCAATTCTCCATTCGAAGCGATTAAAAACTGGCAGCTAGTGGAATTTTACGACTGGGCGCACGTTAGCGATAAAAATAGCGGACTATATAGCGGAAAAACGGACGCCGCATTCGGTATGGGTCTTCGTTACAAATGGGAATTCTTGACGCTACGCCTAGATTACACGTTCAAAAAGAATTTCTCTAGTTGGGGAATGGAATCATTCTCCTTCCAGAGAATTAACTTTGACCTGTCCCAAGCCTTTTAACACGCAGGCGTTTTATTCAAAAATATTCGCTTCGAGCGGTTTTAAGGTTCCCAGCTGAGATGCACCAACATTCGAAAGAATCCGTTTTTGTCCATCGACAATTTGACTTTCGTAACGCGCTTCTTGCTCAGACAAGTTCACAAGTACCGTCAGCGTTTTTCCATTCCACGTTCTGCGGAAAGCAAAAATCTGAGGATCTTCGACAAGAATCGGAGTGAAGTCACCATTCAAAAGAACAGCGCATTCCTTTCGGAAAGCCGAAAGGCGCTTAAAGTAAGCCAGTGGAGAGTTTTCGTCTTTTTCTTCGATCGCCACGTTCAAATGTTTATAATTGCCGTTCAGCTGAAGCCAAGGATTTCCCGTGCTAAAACCAGCGTTCAATGAAGAATCCCATTGCATCGGTGTGCGTGCATTGTCCCGGCTCAACGCCTTGACAAAGCCGATTGCCTGTTCATGGGAAAATCCTTCTTGCAAAGCCATTTCATACTGACTACGGGAATTCAATTCGTTATAAGCATCGATCGAATTCCAATCCACATTGCTCATGCCGATTTCTTCGCCTTCATAAACAAAAGGTGTTCCTCGAAGAGTCAAAAGCAACGTGATCAACGCTTTGCTAGCAAGAGCCTTGTCCGCCTTTTCCGAAAAATACGCATTGACCGAACGCGGCTTATCGTGATTTTCAAAGAATACCGGATACCAGCCGTTCCTTTCCGTGGCCTTTTGACTTTGGAAAATCGTTTTTTTCACATCCAAAGTGGAAAGCCGAATGGGACGATACCAAATATCACCTCCCTGCAAATGATTGAATTCAAAAAGCATATCAAAGACGCCTTCACTTCCCACCCAGCGATGCAATTCTTCCGGGCTAATTCCATTTGCTTCGCCGACGGTAAAAATGTTTTTGCCATCGAGAACGTTCTTTTTGAATTCATGCAGATAATCGAGGATGCCTTCGGTATTGGCCGTCATATCGTGAATGAGAACCATGCCGTCAGAAGCATCGGGTTTTCCGTCTGCGAAATCCGCCGGTTTTTTGATGTATACGACAGCATCAATTCGAAAACCGCCCACTCCCTTTTGAATCCAGAAATTGGCAATGTCGTAAAGCGCCTTTCGCACATCCGGATTTTCCCAGTTCAAATCGGGCTGGAAACTTCCAAACGTGTGTAAGTAATACTGTCTACGTTCTTCGCACCAAGTCCATGCAGAGCCTCCAAAAATACCGCGCCAATTATTGGGTTTGTCTCTCCAAATAAACCAATCGCTCTTGGGATTGTCCTTGCTCTTTTTAGATTCCACGAACCAGCGACTTTCTTCAGACACATGATTGAACACAAGATCCATTACAATCTTGATGTCTCTCGATTTTGCTTCGGCCAAAAGTTCATCCATGTCTTCCATGGTTCCGTATAACGGATTGATTTTATAAAAATCCGATACGTCGTAGCCATTGTCTTTCATCGGCGAAGCATACACCGGTGTTAGCCATATACAGCCGACTCCTAAAGATTTCAGGTAATCCAAACGGTTGGTAATGCCTTTGATATCGCCAATACCATCCCCATTCGAATCTTGAAAACTACTCGGGTAAATTTCATAGCAAACGGTATGTTTCCACCAATCTGAATTCATCTGTTTCATCGATGAGTCTTCTTTCTTTTGGCAGCCATTTAAAATGCAAGCCCCAAAGCAAAAAAAAGCATTGGCCAGCAATGGCCAACACTTTAAACATTTTTCGTTTCATATTATTCACGAGTTAACGTTTTGTACTTAAAGCGTTTCGGAGTATCCGCATCATCACCCATACGCCTACGGTAATCCGCTTCATATTCGCTCCAGTTGCCTTCGAACCAGACGACCTTCGAATCCCCTTCATAGGCAAGGATATGGGTTGCAACGCGGTCAAGGAACCAGCGGTCATGCGAAATGATCACCGCACAGCCTGCAAATCGCAAAATAGCCTGTTCGAGCGCCTGCAAAGTTTCGACATCCAAGTCGTTCGTCGGTTCATCGAGGAACAAAAGGTTTCCCGGATGCTGAAGATTCTTCGCCATTAAAACGCGATTGCGTTCACCACCCGAAAGCACAGAAAGTTTTTTCTGCTGATCGGCACCAGTAAAATTGAACAGGCCGCAATATGCGCGAGCATTCATTTTGCGTTCGCCCAAAACGATTTCATCCTTGCCACCCGAAATGGTTTCAAAGACGGTTTTCGAATCATCCAAACTTTCACGGCCCTGTTCCATGGTGATCATTTCAACCGTTTCACCGATTTTGACGCATCCGGAATCCGGCTTTTCCTGACCTGTGATAATCTTAAAGAGCGTCGATTTACCTGCACCGTTCGGACCGATAATGCCGACGATTCCCGATCTTGGCAAAGTGAAGGAAAGGTCTTCAAAAAGGAGCTTGTCGTTGTACGCTTTGCGCAAATGTTCCGCCTGAATAACGACATTGCCAAGGCGCTTTCCGTTCGGAATGTAAATTTGGGCCACCTTGATCTGTTCACGGCTATCTTCAGCAAGAAGATCTTCGTAAGCCTTCAAGCGAGCCTTATTCTTTGCCTGGCGAGCCTTCGGACTCTGCTTCACCCATTCCTGTTCACGGGCAAGGCGTTTCTGTCGATCGGATTCACCCTTTTCTTCGTTCTTCATGCGTTCCAGTTTTTGATCGAGCCATTCCGCATAATTGCCCTGCCATGGAATTCCGCGGCCACGATCGATTTCAAGGATCCAGCCCGTAACATTATCGAGGAAGTAACGGTCATGCGTTACAAGAATTACGGATCCTTTGTATTCGCGCAAGTGACGTTCTAGCCATGCGACCGATTCGGCATCCAAATGGTTCGTCGGTTCGTCGAGCAAGAGAAGATCCGGTTCTTCTAACAATAAACGGCAAAGAGCTACACGGCGTTTTTCACCGCCCGAAAGATTGGTCACCGGCCAATCGCCCGGAGGGCAATTCAAAGCGTCCATCGCAATTTCAATTTTGCGTTCCAAACTCCAAAGATCTTCGGCATCAATCTGGTCTTGAAGCTTACCCTGTTCTTCCATGAGCTTGTTCATTTCATCATCGCTCATCGGCTCGGCAAACTTCATCGAAATTTCGTTGTAACGATCAAGGATCGCCTGTTTTGCAGCCACCGCCTGCATCACGTTTTCTTTCACCGTCAAATTCGGATCGAGCTGCGGTTCCTGCGGAAGATATCCCGCGGTTCTGCCCGGTTCAATCCAAGCTTCACCCTGGAATTCCTTGTCAATGCCCGCCATAATACGGAGAAGCGTCGATTTACCACTGCCGTTTGTACCGATAATGCCAATCTTTGCACCGTAGTAGAAGCTCAAAGAAATATCCTTCAGCACCGTCTTTCCTGGCGGATATGTCTTGGTCATTCGGTTCATGTAAAAAACAAATTTTTCGGCCATATGGATTCCTTTACTTCAATTCCGAGGAATGAATGTTTTGATCGGGTTCTTCTAATTTCTTCTGTTTTTTCGCCCTGTAATTTCTGATAATTACCGCTATATTCATAGCAATGCCAATCACAAGCAGGAACGAAACGCAATAGGCACCGACCCCCGGTTCTATCACCAAAAAGTCGTAATGCTGCCGCACCACAGTCGCATTTAAATTGTAGATAAAAACCCAAAGCGATGTAAAGGCGGCAATTCCCATTGCAAGCGATCCGACAGGGGTTATGAATGCGCAGACCGCAGCCAAAGCCACCGCGACAACAATCGGGAGAACAGCACGCGTAGTAGCAATGGGCTGTTCCAAGAACGTCTTGGCTCGCACTTCTTTTTCCTTGATTTCTTTCACCGCTTTGGACGTTTCTTCACCAAGAACCGATTCCGGAGTCACCCCGGCAATCAGTTCGTAAACGTTCGGATCGGCGACAACTTTTTCCGAACAAGACACATTCACCAGCGGAAAAAGAAATGCGACAAAAATCAGTAGAAACGGAAAGGATGCAAGTTTTTGAAAAAGTTTTAAATCAGCTTTCATTTGAGTGGCTTTCCTTGAGCCTTTGAAGGGAACACGCAGCGGAACCCGAGCGTATTCGACCAATAACGTGGATCTTCATCATCTCGGTCCGTCAAATCCAATTCGTCTTCCGTTTTGCTCTTCCATGAACCGCCTTTAAATACCCGGTTATTGCCGAAGAACGATCCTGTTGGATTGTCTTCTTCAACATAGAAAGAGAACCACGAATACGAATCGCGCGTCCATTCCGCCACATTGCCAGAAACATCGTAAATATCCCAGGCATTGGGTTTGGTCGAAGCAACGCGTTGTGGACCGTCAGTGCGGAAAATAGCAAACTGGAACGCCTGATCGCCTTTGCGAATGCGCCAAAGCGAGCCTTCGTTCATTCCCGCGCGGGCTGCAAATTCCCATTGAGCTTCCGTCGGAAGATCTCCGCCGATCGCTTTGCAGAACTTTTGAGCCTTGTTCCAATTTACATTGTGCACCGGCATCAGACTATCGTTAAACGTGAATTTCGTCGTCGAATCTTTCATTACATCGCGATATTCTGCAATCGTGACTTCCGTTTTACGAATTCCGAAAGGAGACATGTGAACGATACGGTTCTTATAGCGGAACGTGCCGGAATCGATTTCGGCGACAGCACGGCTAAGTTCTTCGATCGAAGGCTTTACCTTCTTGACTTTAGAAGAATCCTTGACTAATTCCTGAACCGTATTTTCTATTGCGACTTCCGGTTTTGGATTCAACCATTCCTGAACTTCGCGTTCAGAGAGAATTTTTGCCGGAAGAGTAAAGGAGCCTTCACCGATTGACATCGCATTGCGGAATCGAATGTTCAGACGTAAAAAACGATAATGGTGGCGGCTCTTTACACGAGCACCGTCATACTTCCAGACCGGATTATTTTCGACGGTTAAAATAAAGCGGACGATTTCTGAATTTTTGGTTTCCGCCAACAATGCGGAATCCGGCACAGACGGAGCAAATCGACCATTCCATTCCACATCCGTCCGCTTCACCGAATCTCGGAACTGAATACGAAATCCCGAATCCGTCTTGGCAATCGATTCCGGAATCACTTCTAGTTGAATCGTGTCTTTTTGCAGTTCTTCCAAGCGAGCGGTCAAAGACTGATTCAAAGACATAATCTTGGAAAGACGCTTGGAAAACCAAAGTGAGCGGGCGCGGGAACGGGTCGCTTCAAACGTCGCAGCATAGGCAACGTATTGCGCTTGATTGGAATCGATACCCTGAGGGGGATTCATCTTCTTCGGGTAAACGGTATCAAATGCAATCGTTCCACCGCGATTGATATCGGCCGCATTCAAATCATCGATAAAGCGATCGTACAAGGTTTCTGTTTCTTCTAAAGAGCGGGTCGCTTTGATTTTTTCTTCGGTCACTTCCGTAGGGATTTCATAGACAAGCGTATCAAGAGAAATGATCTGCGGTTTCAAGTGCACCACATCATCTTTTGTCACATGGACAGCACTTGTAATCGGGTAAGCGTCCGGGACGAAAAATGTCGCATAAAAGATTCCCGTATCGACAGGTGCAAAAATCATCGGAGCCTGATAAACATCGGATTCGATCCGAAAGGTTGTCTGGTCCGGCAAGGAATCTACAATGACCATTCCTGTAAGAGATGTCGGCACAAGCTTTTGCCACTTTCCGTTTTGCACAAAATAAAGTGTTTGGACACGAGACGAATAAAGGTACTTTTTGTCGAAATAGACTTCGCCTTCATCCTGGAACGGTTTCATATGTGGCGTTGCATAGAAACGCATATGTATCGCTTCTAAAGCAGTCAAATGGTTTGCCTGCAAATTAAACGCATGCATTTCCTTATAACAAAGCGTTTTGATTCCGCCCGAATACCAACCATACTGGTTGCCTTTGATTTTGGCTCTCAGATAAAGTTTTCCCATTTCCAAGGGCAACTTGATTTTTTTAGAATACAAATACGCAGAATCGCCGCCGTCAACGCATGTATTTTCAGCATTGACCACTTTTGCGTTTTCCTTGAAGTGTTCGTCGGAAACGGAGTATCGAAAATCGCGGGTTCCCCCCGCGATCGCAATCGTTGCGAAAAAGGGAATCCACATCCACGTTTTAAATTGCATAAATCCTCCTGCCAGGCTTATTTCAATTTAAGTAAAAAAAGTCCATGTAAAAGGATTCACCTATTTTTTCGCCGAAGGAACTCCCATATAGGTCACATAACCTCCAGCATCACCTCCCGAAGGACCCAATTCCACAATGAAATCGGAAAGACGAATCACATCAGGGTGATGTTCAATCAATATGACCGTATTTCCCTGCGCAGAAAGGCGCCGCAACAAATTCCAAAGAATTTGAACATCCTTCAAATGCAGACCGGTCGTCGGCTCGTCTAACAAATACAAAACACCTTTACGGCCTGTTCCACGAGAAAGTTCCGAAGCGAGTTTCATCCGTTGAGCTTCTCCGCCCGAAAGCGTTGTCGCCGACTGCCCTAAACGCAAGTAGCCAAGCCCTACGTCCAAAAGTACCTGAAGCTTTTTCACGATCTTCGGAATATCCTTGAAGAATTCACAGGCTTCGTCGATGCGCATATTCAGCACATCGGCGATGTTCTTGCCTTTAAATTCGACAGCTAAAGTTTCCAGATTGTATCGCTTGCCTTTGCAAACATCACAGGTTTCCCAAACATCCGAAAGAAAGTGCATTTCGACCGATACCATTCCACGGCCTTCACAAGCTTCACAACGTCCACCGCCATTTGCCGAATTGTAACTGAAACGATTCGGACCAAAGCCTTTCATTTTGGAAAGCTCCATTTTGGCAAAGAGATCTCGAATCGGATTCAAAACCCCAACAAAGCTCGCCGGCGTTGAACGCGGAGTTCCTGAAATCGGGCTTTGGTCCACAGCCAGAACTTCCTTGACCGTATCCGGGAAAATCGCTTTTAAGCGGGCCTGTTTGCGTTTTTCTCCACGCCCGTATGCAGCTTCCATCAGCGAAAGAATTTCATCCATCACAAGGGAACTCTTACCCGAACCGGAAACTCCGCAAACCGTCGAAATGCGATTTTCCGGAAAGCGGACAGAAATGTTCTTCAAGTTGTGAGACGAAAGATTCTTGAATTCGAGATAAGAGGCATCTTTGGGAATCGGTTCCAGCGGTGGGTTGTACATAGGAACAGAACCGGTCAAATATTTGACGGTTTCGCTATGCGGATAAACCTTCAAAGATACTTTCTTGGAAAGTTGTTTTGGAGATCCTTCAGCGACCACTTCCCCACCATATTCACCGGCCATAGGTCCCATATCAATCAAGTGGTCCGCGCCTCGAATCATTTCGAGATCGTGTTCGACAACAATCAGCGTATTTCCCAAATCGCGTAATTTGTACAACGAATCCAGAAGCTTTTTGGTATCGCTCTGGTGAAGCCCGATCGTCGGTTCGTCAAGAACATACATGACGCCTTCAAGACCGCTGCCGATTTGACTTGCCAAGCGAATGCGCTGCGCTTCTCCGCCTGAAAGCGTATCGCCTGTGCGGCTCAAATTCAAATAGCCCAAACCGACACCTTCCAAAAATTCCAAACGGCCTTCAATTTCGCGGAAAAGAGGCTTGGCCACTTTTTCGCGGGATTTGTCCAAGTGAATTTTTTTAAACCAATTCCGAGCCTCGTGAATACTCATGTTCGAAGCTTCGGTGATATTTTTACCCCCAACCGTCACCGATCGAATTTCCGGTTTCAATCGTGCGCCGTGGCAATCCGGGCAAACTTCTCCCGACTTCAAAACGCCCATGCCGCTGCAACGTTCGCAAGCGCCCCAGTGCGTGTTAAAGCTGAATTGCTTCGGGTCAAAATTCTGAGTCAGGTAATAGTGACAATGTTTGCAGCTCGGGTAAAAGGAATATGGAAGAATCTTTCCATTTTCGATACGAACGCCGGCCGAATGGGAACCGTCGTGATACGCACGTTCCAAGGCTTCGGCAAGGCGTGGTGCATTCGCTTCGGATACCGGGATCAAATCAGCGACTGCATAAACTTCTTTCACATTCTTCGGATTTTTCTTCAACGGCAAGTCAAGCTGTTTCCCATTCACCCAAAGGCGCCTATATCCAAGCTCCTGTAAACGTTCCGAAAGGCCTGCAATTTTACTTTCATCCGTTGCCATCCATTCCGCACCCGAATCGGCAATGTAAATCGGCGTAAGGATTTCCACCTTTTTACCGGTTGATTTTTCGAGCAGGTTTCCGATGATCGAAGAAATCGGAGAAAATTCTAACGGCTTTCCGCATTCCGGACAATGTGCCTCGCCCGCTCTTGCCCAGAGAATTCTAAAGTAATCGTAGATTTCCGTCAGAGTGGCAACTGTACTTCTATGGCTTTTAGATGCGCTGCCCTGATCGATCGCAATCGCTGGAGAAAGTCCACGAATGAAATCGACCGATCCGCGGTCCGGACGTCCAAGGAAACGGCGCGCATACGTGCTGAGCGTTTCTACAAAGCGACGCTGCCCTTCTGCAAAAAGCGTATGAAAAGCAAGGCTTGATTTTCCTGAGCCAGAAACGCCCGAGATGACCGTCAGCTGATGTCGCGGAATCGTAACATCAAAATTTTTCAAATTATGTTTGCGAGCTCCGACAATTTGAATGTCTAAGCTCTCTGCCACTTCTTTTTTTCGAGCAATGGATGTCGCTACTTCTGTTTTCGGAGCTAGAACCTTTGCCAAAAATTTTCCCGTGAGCGATTTAGGATTTTTCGCTACATCTTCTGGAGAGCCTGTTGCGACAATTTCACCGCCATTCACACCGGCATCTGGTCCAAGATCGATAATCCAATCCGCACATTTGATCACATCCATATTGTGTTCAATGATCACCATGCTATTGCCGAGATCGCGCAAACGTTTTAAACAATCGAGCAAATGGCGGATATCTTCAAAATGCAAACCGGTTGTCGGTTCATCTAACAGGTACAAGGTTTTACCCGTTCCCGGACGGCGTAGTTCCGTTGCAATTTTTATACGTTGCGCTTCTCCGCCCGAAAGCGTCGTCGATGGTTGGCCAAGCGTCAAATAACCAAGTCCAATTTCTTTCAAAAGCGCTAGCGGTTCTGCAATTTTTGGAATATCCTTGAAAAATTTGCAGCCTTCATCAATCGTCATTTCAAGTACATCGGTAATCGTCTTGCCCTTAAAATGCACTTCTAAAGTCGGATCGTTAAAGCGTTTTCCGTTGCAGACATCACAAGAAACTTGCACATCCGGAAGAATTTGCATGTGCACAATTTTCACACCCGCCCCTTGGCAAGCTTCGCAACGTCCACCCGGCACGTTAAAACTAAAACGGCTTTTGGAATATCCGCGCGCCTTACTTTCCGGAAGGCTTGCAAATAAATCGCGAATGTCGTCAAACACACCCGTATATGTCGCCGGATTCGAACGAGGCGTTCTACCGATTGGCGTTTGATCGATTTCTATGACTTTATCAATAAATTCCGTCCCGGTCAACTTATCGAATTTACCGGGAGCTTCTGTTGCGCCATGGAAACGCCTTGCCAATTCTTTCTTCAGAATCGTATTGATCAAGGAACTTTTGCCCGAACCCGAAACACCTGTTACCACAGTTAAAATTCCATCTAGCGGAATTTTAACATTCACCTGTTTCAAGTTGTTTTCTGCAGCCCCAAAGATTTCAAGGCAATGCGTGTCCTTCGAAACCTTTTTACGATCTTTGGGGATTTCAATCTGCAATTTTCCCGAAAGATATTTACCCGTAAGCGACTTTGGATTTTTTTGGAGATCTTCGACGGTTCCAGCAGCGACAACGGTTCCGCCTTTCACACCGGCATCCGGGCCAATGTCCACCACGTAATCCGCATAACGCATCGTTTCTTCGTCATGTTCGACTACAATCAGGCTGTTTCCCTGCGAACGTAAACGTTCCAAAATACCGAGGAGCATTTCGTTATCACGCGCATGCAGCCCGATACTCGGTTCATCGAGCACGTACAGCACTCCCTGCAAACCGGCGCCCACGGCACTCGCTAAGCGAATACGCTGGGCTTCACCACCCGAAAGAGTCCTTGCGCCACGCGCAAGCGTCAAATATCCAAGACCAACGCTCACCAAAAAATTCAAACGATTCCGAATTTCCTTAAAAAGTTCAAAACCGATATGTTCTTCTTTTTCGGAAAGTTTTAATCCTTTGAAAAACTCTTCGAGTTTGTCCACAGGCATGTGGCACATTTGATCGATCGTCATGCCGCGGAATGTAACCGCGTTCGCCGCCGGAGAAATTCGAGTTCCGTGACAAACAGGACAATCGCTTTCTAACATGAATTTGCGAAAATGTACAATGTGCCATTGATCCCAAAGATCCTGCATCAGTGGGATAATTCCATCTGTTCCGGCTTGGGGGCATCCATAAAAAATGGCATCCTTTGCCGATTTCGAAAGATCTTTCCATGGTGTATCCAAAGAAAAGCCTTCCGCACGAGCAATACGTGAAAATTCCGGCCAACCGAAGTCCGTGAAAATGATTTTTCCATCGGATTTTTGACATTTCAGCGCACCATCGCGAATCGAAAGATTTTTATCCGGAACAATCAACTCTGGCGCAAATTTATAATCGCGTCCCAAGCCTTTACAATGCGGGCACTGACCCTGCGGATCGTTAAACGAAAAGAGCCGAGGTTCTAGTTCCGGAATGGAAATGCCGCAATCGGGGCAAGCAAGTTCCGTACCTTGCAATACATATTCACTTTCGTCAAAAAGGAAAGCAACGAGCTTGCCATCCGTCAAATGCAAAGCACCTTCGAGAGCTTCGCGAATTCGAGAAATGTTCTTACTTTCAATTGTAACACGGTCTACAACCGCTTCAATGGTATGCTTTTCATAACGCACCAAAAGAGGGACTTCATTCGTACGTAAAATTTTCCCGTCCACGCGAACTCGGGCAAAACCTTTTTCGGCAAGCTCTGCCAGTTCTTTGCGGTATTCGCCTTTACGTTCCTGCACAATCGGAGCGAGAACGGTCAAAGCCCTGCCCGACTTTTCTACATACAAATTATCTACAATCTGATCGACCGTCTGCGCTTGGATGATTTTACCGCACTTAGGACAATGCGGAGTTCCAAGACGCGCAAAGAGCAAGCGGAAAAAATCCAAGATTTCGACCGTCGTTCCCACCGTCGATCGCGGATTTCTATTCACCGTTTTTTGGTCAATGGAAATCGTCGGCGAAATCCCTGTCACCGACTGCACATCGGGACGCTTCATAACTCCGATAAACTGGCGCGCATACGCCGAAAGAGAATCGACATAGCGTCTTTGACCTTCTTCAAAAATCGTATCAAAGGCAAGGCTCGATTTACCGGAACCGGAAACTCCCGTGACGACCACAATGGAATCACGTGGAATGGTAAGACTCACATGCTTTAAGTTATGTTCGCAAGCATCACGAACGACAATAGAACGCGTCATACCACAAATATAGTGAACACTTGTTCAGTTTTCAATAAAATTTCGCCGGGACAATTCGTATGCCACAGCTCTCAGCTAGCAAACAATTCTTTGGACAGTTTCAGGCAATAAAAAAGAG
>FLNW01001326.1_pt1 | contig 14089 bp, 10 predicted proteins | sample 1140371 | NCBI WGS metagenome assembly FLNW01 (sample SAMEA3878170, study PRJEB12797) | bioreactor metagenome | biome: Moose rumen | place: Sweden | collected 2011-10
GGTTGGGGGGTTTTGGGGGTTTTGGGGACGAATGAAACTAAAATCGCTTCCAGCACAAAAAAAGTTGTTCAATTTTCTTGTATATGTAAAATATTTTTTGTACCTTTGTACCCGATTTGCACATCGCAATCACTTACTAATCCATTTTACTGAAATATGAAAAAAATTATTTTTTCGCTTGCAGCAATCATGATTATGACAACAGCATGCACTACCAAACAACAGACTACGGGTATCGACCTCGCCAACCTCGACACCACCGCGGTTCCGCAGAATGATTTCTACCAGTACGCCTGCGGCGGATGGATGGCAGCCAACCCGCTGACACCCGAGTACAGCCGGTTTGGCTCGTTCGACAAACTCGGACTCAACAACCTCGAACAGGTCAACGGACTCATTCAGGAACTGGCCTCCAAAAAGCACCAACAGGGCTCCGTGGCACAGAAAATCGGTGACCTCTACAACCTCGCAATGGATACTGCCCGACGCAACACGGAGGGTATCGCCGCAGTACAGGAAACACTCGATGAAATCGAGGGAATCAGCACTCGCGAACAACTCTCAGAGGTGCTCGGAAAAGCCATGGATTACCAGCTTTGGGCAATGTACGTGGACGCCGATGCAATGAACAGCTCCATGAACATCCTCAACGAGTACCAGGCGGGATTCGCGCTCGGAGAGAAAGAGTATTACCTGGACACCGACGAGCAGACCACCGCTATCCGCAACGCCTATGTAGCCTATGTGGAGAAACTGTTCAATTTGTTCGGTTTTAACCATGCCGCCGAACGTGCACAGACCGTGCTCCGCCTGGAGACACGCCTCGCCAAAGCCGCCTACTCCAACGTCGAACTCCGTGACCCGCAGCGCAACTACAACAAGATGTCCGTGGCAGAACTGCAGAAACTGGTGCCGCAAATCGATTGGAACACCTATTTCGCCGCTATCGGCATCACACTCGACAGCCTCTCCATCGGCCAGATTCCTCACCTGCAGGAAGCCGGAAAGATGCTTGCCGACGAACCGCTGGAGGATCTCAAGACACTCTTCACTTGGCAGGTCATCGACGGCGCTGCAGGTTGCCTCACCGACGAGATCTATCAGACTTCCTTTGATTTCTACGGACGTGTGCTCTCCGGTCGCGAGGAGCCCTCGCCGCTGTGGAAACGTGCCGTGGGTATCGTCAATGGTACACTCGGAGAGGCTGTGGGACAGATGTATGTCAAGAAATACTTCCCCGAGGAGAACAAGGAACGTATGCTCGCACTCGTGCATAACCTCCAGAAAGCCCTCAGCATCCGCATTGAGAACCTGGCATGGATGAGCGACGAGACCAAAGCCAAGGCTCTGGAGAAACTCAACGCCATCACTATCAAAATCGGCTATCCCGACGAGTGGCGCGACTACAGCCAACTCGACATCAACGCCGCCGACACCTATTATGCCAACATCCGCCGCGCCGCCAAGTTCGAGCAGGAGTACAGCCTCAGCTACCTCGGCAAACCTGTGGACAAGAAAAAATGGTACATGACCCCGCAGACGGTGAACGCCTATTACAACCCCTCATCCAACGAGATCTGTTTCCCTGCCGGTATTCTCCAATACCCCTTCTTCGACATGAGTGCCGATGATGCGTTCAACTACGGTGCTATCGGTGTGGTCATCGGACACGAGATGACCCACGGCTTCGACGACCAGGGTTGCCAGTTCGACAAGGAGGGTAACATGGTCAACTGGTGGACGGCTGAGGACAAAGCGGCATTCGACGCCCGCACCAAAGTGATGGAGGAAGCCTTCAACCGCATCGAGGTCGCTCCGGGCGTACACGCCAACGGCGCTTTCACCCTGGGCGAGAACATCGCCGACCACGGAGGCCTGCAGGTTGCCTATCTGGCTTTCACACTCAACGAGGCTGCCAAACCCGAAGCAGAGCGCCTGCAGACACGCGACGGCTTCACACCCGCACAGCGTTTCTTCCTGGCTTATGCCAATGTATGGGCAGGCAACATCCGTCCCGAGGAAATCCTCAACCGCACCAAATCCGACCCCCACTCGCTCGGCCGCTGGCGCGTCAACGGTGCTCTCCCGCAGATCAACGCCTGGTACGAAGCATGGAACGTCACCGAGGAATCACCCCTCTACGTGGCTCCCGAGAACCGCGTCTCGATTTGGTAACCCCAACTGCCGGATCACTGCCATTCTCGGCTTCCTGCCATTCTCGGCTTTTTATCAGCCGAAACTCTTTATTGTTCGAAACTCTTTATCAACTATATGTAGTCGGCAAAAAAGACAATACTCATTTATCCTTTGCATTTGATAGCAGTGAGCCGGGTGAAAAGATATTGAATAGTATAGATAAGATTATTAGCTAAACAGATGTATTAGTTATTATCGGATATACATTCCCGTTTTTCAATAGAGAAATAGACCGACGAATGCTTCAAAATCTCAAACCACAAGCAAAGGTATATATTCAAGACAAATATCCAAACAGAATAAAGCAAAACTTTAAGGCTGTAAAAGCAGATATTCCGGAAGAGCAAATAGAACCTAAAGAAGAAACGGACCAATTCTTCCTTCCACCGGAATTATAAATCAAAAGTCGCAATGCCCCAATTGCGGTTGGATAAAGTGCGCGAGTCGTTAGGCTCGCTTTTCTATTTTTTTTCGTATTTCATCGATTATCAATCGACATTAGCATCGTTTATTGTGCAGAAAAATTAAAACCAGCACAAGGATGCCATATTCGCCTTAGTACAAGACACGATTACGTTCATAAAGTAGACAAGAATGAATAAAATAAAGCATTTTGAAATGGCTTCAGTTTAATTGGGAACGCACTGCGGACGGAATAGACAATTTCTGCAAAATATTGCGTTCTATGTACAAAATGCTATCAAGTGTTGTACATAGAAATGCAAAAAATGAAGAAAGTTACGAAAGAGGTGATAGATTTCTCATCCACAAGGGAGAGATCACTACATGTGCATCTCTTTTTTGACTATATATAGAGGGGCATGCAAAGCGAAGAGTAATAGAGGCGCGAGAGTGGCTTGAGAGTGAAGGAGTGCGAAGGAACGCACTCCGAGTGAAGTGCCCCGAATAGTCCCCACTATGAGGACAAGCACGAACATAGAACATAAGATTGACGGCTACTATTTGGCGAGAATGAACAACGCACCCGAATCTTAATAATCGGACACTTTTAGCGGAGCGGTTATGACACTCCGCTTTTGTTCTAATTGTACCTTCATTGGGTGTTTCTCGGGAGATGGTCCCGTGATGGTCCTGTTCTAAAAAGAAGAAAGGTAAGAGTGGAGCGATTATCTAATAGATACGAAAACAAAAGTAGGTTTACTCTTGCATGCAGCAAAAAAAGACGCCCGAAAGCGTCTTTTTTCTTATCCTAACTGTTTGTCCAATTGGGTTTATCCTACCTGTGCGCCGTTCTTGACCAGCGCGGAAACAGTGGTTACGACCAGTTTGCCGTCTGCATCGACTGCCGAGAGAATCATTCCCTGGCTCTCGATACCCATCATCTTGCGTGGCGGGAAATTGGCGATATAGAGTACCTGTTTGCCCACCAGCACAGACGGATCCGGATAACTCTGGGCTATACCCGACAAGATAGTGCGTCCCCCCATACCATCATCCAAACGGAACTGCAGCAGACGGTCGGATTTCTTCACATTGGAGCACTCCAATACCGTCGCCACACGAATGTCAGTTTTGTCGAATTCATCGATAGTGGTCGCCTCTTTGACCGGTTCCGGACGCCAGTTCTTCAGCGCCTCGGCTTTGGCGGCCTCCTCGTTCTCCTTTTTGATACGCGCGAGACGGTCGAGTTGCGCCTGAATAGCGGCATCTTCGATCTTCTCGAACAGCAGACTCACTTCGCCAAGTTGGTGATCGGCTTCCAGCAGATCAATGCGGCCTAAATCTTCCCACCCGAATGCGGCATCCAACTGCAGCATTTTCTTCAATTTATCCGATGAGAACGGCAGGAAAGGCTCAAACGCAATCGCCAGATTGGCGGCAATCTGCAGAGCTATATGCAGTACGGTAGCAGTACGCTCCATATCCGTCTTGGCCAGTTTCCACGGCTCGGTATCCGCAAGGTACTTGTTGCCGATACGGGCAAGATTCATCGCCTCTTTCTGCGCATCTCGGAAACGGAAGTTATCCAGCAGCTGCTCCAGCGTAGCCTTGACGTTCTTGAACTCCTCTATGGTCTCTTTGTCGTAATCGGTCAACTCGCCGCATGCAGGCACTTTACCCTCGAAATACTTGCCGGTCAGCACCAGCGCACGGTTGACGAAATTGCCATATATGGCGACTAACTCGTTATTGTTGCGAGCCTGGAAATCCGCCCAAGTGAAATCATTATCCTTCGTCTCCGGCGCATTGGCGGTCAATACATAACGCAGCACATCCTGCTTGCCGGGGAAATCCTCCAGATACTCGTTGAGCCACACAGCCCAGTTGCGGCTGGTGGAAATCTTGTCGCCCTCCAGGTTCAGAAACTCGTTGCTCGGCACATTGTCAGGCAGATTATACCCCTGAGCCTTGAGCATGGCAGGGAACACAATACAGTGGAAAACAATATTGTCTTTGCCGATGAAATGAATCATCCGCGTGTCCTCCTGCTTCCACCATTTCTCCCAGTTGCCGTATTTCTCCGGCTGTGCGTCGCAGAGCTCCTTGGTGTTGCTGATATAGCCGATTGGGGCGTCAAACCACACATACAGCACCTTGCCTTCCGCACCCTCAACCGGCACAGGGATACCCCACTCCAGATCACGGGTCACAGCACGGGGCTTCAATCCGCCGTCCAGCCAGCTCTTGCACTGGCCATACACATTCACCCGCCATTCCTTGTGACCGTTGAGTATCCAATCCTCCAGCCATGACTGGTATTGGTCAAGAGGCAGATACCAGTGCTTGGTGGCTTTCTTGGTAAGCGGATTGCCGGTTTCGGCGTTATAGGGGTTGATCAGCTCGTCCGGCGAGAGCGTGGCACCGCATTTCTCGCACTGGTCACCGTAGGCTCCCATGGAGTGGCAGCGCGGACACTCGCCGCGGATATTCCTGTCGGTCAGGAAATGACCAGTCTCCTCGTCATAGAACTGCTCGGAGGTCTCTTCAGTAAACTGACCCGCTTCATACATCTTGCGGAAATAGTCCGCCGCAAACCGGTGGTGAATCTGCGAAGTCGTACGTGAATAGATATCATAACTGATACCGAACTCCTCAAACGAACGCTTGATCAACTCATGGTAACGGTCCACCACCTGCTGGGTGGTGATGCCTTCTTTGCGCGCACGGATGGTTACCGGCACACCATGCTCGTCGCTGCCCCCAACAAACAACACTTCCTGACCTTTCAGGCGCAAATAGCGCGCATAAATGTCGGCGGGAACATACACTCCCGCTAAGTGACCAATATGCACAGGACCGTTGGCATAAGGCAGTGCTGCGGTGATTAAAGTACGATTAAATGCCATATTTTGTAGAATTTTTATACAGAATTATAAAAAAATTTGCACGTTTCAAATATTTTTTGTAATTTCGCAGCGAATTATGGCGTGTATGAGCCATACCTGATTCGGAAATCGGGTGCAAAGGTAGTGATTTTTTCTGAAAAAGACAAATATTTTGGTGAAAAAACTTTCTTCGTATATCATTCTTTTGGTTGCAGTGCTCTTTTCGGGCACAGCCATGGCTGATATCAAGCACTATATAGGTGCGCAGATCAACGGCGGCGAGTGGTCGCTGTGGGATAACGCCGGACCTACAGGCAATGATGTGTCATACGGCGCAGCCGGTGCCCTTGGATTTAACTACGAGATGCAGGTGGGGCCCACCTATGGCGAGACACGGTTCCTGCTCAATGTGGGTCTGAGCGCCCAGGCCGGCCTGACTGTTTTTATTCCCAAACGCAACTTCACCTACGCGCTACCAGGCCAAACAGACAACCAGGGAGATACGTTCGACTATACATATGTATTCACCAACCGCAGAGACCGGTACAACAAACTGGTGGCACAAGTGCCTGTCTTGGTGGGTGTGCAGCACAAGCGGTTTTATATGCTGGCGGGTGTCAAGGTCGGCTACAACGCACTGGGTACCTATAAGGCCCAGGGGCAACTGACCACCTACGGTTCCTACCCGCAGTTTATCGACCCTGTTACCAAATTCCCTGCCACACAGTTCTACGACCAGCCTGAACCGTTAAGCAAGGACGGCAAATCCGTTATCAACCCCATTAGCGTGGACGCAACGATAGAAATGGGCGGACGCATCGGATTCCTGACCAACGACAAGGGCTATGATGTTCCGAAACGCGTCATTGAATACCGATTGGCGGTGTTTGCCGATTATGGCGTGTTCGGCTACGCCAAATGGGGCATCAATGAAGCGGCTTTCATGATTCCCCAAGGCACTACCTACAGCGAAACAACAGACATGAGAAGCGTTGTGGCAATCCAGGATATTTTGTCCTCCAAGGACTATATACCGTCCAACGTGAAGCACAATGTGAACGTGGGTGACTATATTGGCCACAATATTATGTTTGGCCTCAAATTCACCGTCCTCTTCCTCATGCCCGACAAAGGCAGGTGCGTACTGTGTAATGATAACTACAGCGGCTCATCCCACCGGTCAAGCGGTGGCCGCAGAGGCATGAAGTACGAGGAATAAGTCATCCTCCTTCACCTCACGGATCCCCCCCTCATGGGCTACAGATATATGCCCTGTTTCTTCGGACACAACGATACACGTTGCGTCCGTTTTTTCTGCCAGACCAAGCGCTGAACGGTGGCGCAGACCATAATGCAAAGGTATGGTTTGGTTGTGGCTCACCGGCAGGATGCACGCCGCAGCCTCCAGCTTGCCGTTGCGGATGATCAGCGCACCGTCATGCAACGGAGTATTTTTGAAGAATATATTCTCTATCAACCGTGCGGAAACAGTGGCATTCAGCCGCTCGCCGGTATCGGAGTACTCCTTGAGGTCGCTCTCACCGGCTATCACTATCAACGCACCTGTCTTGGTGCTTGCCATGTGTCGGCAGGCATTGATAATCTCCAGCACCTGCTGACGCGAGACCGTGTCATCCTCCGCACCGCGGCGCAGAAACCTGAACGAAGAAAAACGTGCACCTATGCGGTTGAAGAACAATCGGATTTCCTCCTGGAATATGACAATCAGTGCGATAGCTCCTACCGATATTATCCGATCGAACAAAGCACCTGTCAGGTCCAGCTGGAATACAAAACTGACCAGAAACCACACCACGATAAACGCCAATATACCCCAGAACAGATTGGCGGCCCCGGAGCGGCGCAGCAACCGGTAGGTCTCATACAGGATAGCCGCTACCAGCAAGATATCTATCACATCCTTGAACCCGAAATCAAACACAAACATAAAGCCATCTACTATTTAGTCATTTACTATGTTCATATATCTTCTCATAAAGCTTTACCGTCTGGCGCGCCTCTCTGACGTCATGTACACGCAGAATAGTAGCACCGTGCTGCAGGGCGTAGAAATGTACCACCTGCGTCGCTGACAGGCAACCCTCCGACGTTGTGTCCAACAGATTGTACAGCATTGATTTGCGGCTTGCGCCCACCAACACCGGACACCCGTACTCCCTCAATTGGTCCATCTCGCGCAAACAACGGTAGTCATTCTCCACCCCTCCCGTAAAACCTAAACCGGGATCCAGAATCAGCTGCACATCCGCCAGCCTGTCTATCGCATTCAGCCGGCTGTAGTCACCGCGCAGCGTCCATATATACGGCACCCGGAAATCACGCACCACATGGTACATCTCCTCGCTCCCGCCGGAGATATCATTGATAATCACCTGTCCGTACTCTTCCAACGCCCTGCGGGCTATTTCCGGACGAAAAGTATCCAGCGACAATTGCGCTTGTGGCATCTCCTTACGCAGTGCCTCCAGAGCAGGGGCCACGCGGCTCCACTCCTCCTCCGGGTCCACGGGCTGACTATCCGGACGTGTGGAACAACCGCCTACATCCAGTATCTCCGCTCCCTCCGATTCCGCACGACGTGCTGATTCCAGCAACTGCGCAACCCCGCTAAGACGCGAGGGGGCAAAAAAACTGTCCGGCGTAACATTTAATATCGCCATAATCTGCGCTTGCATCGTGCAAAATTACTAAAAAAATAGGACAATCCCGGTATCAAAAGGCAAAAAAATGAGTTTTTTAGGGGAAAAATACATTTTTTTTTCATTTTTGCTTGAAAATATTGGGGAGTTTGCAAAAAAAGTTGTATCTTTGCAGGCTGATTAGTGTGCACATACGTACACACGCAACTGCACGCTAATAAAAATATGATTGTTTAACTACGTAAAATTACTACACACAAACTATATGAAGAGCGTATTTAAGTATCTTTTGTTGGTTTCGGTCGTTATGCTGACCGCTTGCAACAACCAACGCGAACTGAACACCAAGGTTAGCAACACTACCGGATGGAATTATTTTGAGCGTAAGATGAATTACGAGTTCCAGGCCAACGCCGGCGTAGGAAACGTCAACCCGACCGGCATGATTTCCATCCAGGGTGGTACATTCACTGTAGGTGAGAAAGACGAGTTTATGACCGCGCCTCGCAACAACGAGACACGTAGCCTGACTGTTACCTCCTTCTATATGGACAAATACGAGGTTTCCAATATCAACTGGAACGAGTATCTCCATTGGCTGGAAGTAGTGTTCGGTCCGGTAGCCCCCGAACTGGTGGACAAAGCCCGCCCGGATCACACCGTTTGGCGTGAAGACATGGCATACAACGAGCCATATGAGGAGAACTATTTCGAGCACCCCGCTTTCTCCTTCTACCCGGTGGTTGGTGTTAGCTGGGAGCAAGCTATGGCTTATTGCCAATGGCGTACCGACCGTGTCAACGAACTGGCGCTGATCAATAGCGGCGAACTGGCTATGCCCGCCTTTGGAGACCTGCAACCCACTGATGACGAAGCCGCCAAGGACGAGTGGGAGCAGCAGACCGGCTACACGATGTTCTCGTATGAGGAGACCAGTCCCGAGGATCCGGAGCAGACTATCACCATGTACCGCCCAGGCTATGAGTGGATACGCGACAAGTTTGTATTCAATACCGAGAAATATCTGATGGATGATAATTACACGCCTGAGTTTGGCCGCAAACCCCGCCGCGACAGTTATGGCAACGACCGCAAGGTAAACCGCAACGACGGTGTACTGGTAGTCGGCTACCGCCTGCCGACAGAGGTTGAGTGGGAGTTCGCTGCGTATGCTCCGGTAGCAGGTCCCGATGGTCTGACCGTTGAGGGCAAGATTTATCCGTGGTCGGGTTATCATCCGCGGGATATGAGCAAGAAGAATGCAGGTGCTATGCAGGCTAACTTCGTTCGCGGACGAGGTGATATGATGGGCGTCAGCGGCTCACTCAATGACGGCTATGTGATCACTAACCCCGTGGATGAGTTCGCACCGAACGACTTCGGTCTGTACAACATGGCTGGAAACGTCAACGAGTGGGTACTGGATGTCTTCCGCGAGACTACTTTCCAGGACGCTAACGAGTACAACGCTTTCCGTGGAAACATCTATGCCAAAGCACTCAAGAACGAGGAGGGAAAATATGAGTTGGATTCCGTGGGCTGCATCCGCCTCACCTGGGAACCCGAGGATGATAAACGCGATGTATTGGACGGCGATTTCGCCAGCCTTATCGTAACCGATTATCCTTTGGACACTGCCGGAGTTCAGAATGCCAAGATCGACCCGACAGATATTCTGGCTCCGCGCGTTACCAAGAATTCACGCGTTTACAAAGGCGGCTCATGGGCTGATCGTATCTACTGGCTTAATCCCTCCACACGTCGTTACCTCGACCAGAACAAGAGCTCGTCCAAGATCGGCTTCCGCTGCGCGATGTCCACACTGGGTGACCAGCTGCCGAGCAACTCCAAGAAATAATCTATCCGAAAACAACCATTTATTACTGAAATATGAATTATCCTGAAAATCTTCGCTATACCAGCGAGCACGAGTGGATTCGCGTTGAAGGCGAAACAGCCTATGTGGGAATCACCGATTATGCCCAATCTGAATTGGGGGAGATAGTATTTGTAGATGTTCCTACTGTGGGCGAGACTGTAGCCCAGGGAGAGGTTTTCGGCTCGGTAGAGGCAGTCAAGATTGTGAGCGACCTGAACATGCCTGTTACAGGCGAGGTGCTCGAACTCAACGAGGCATTGGACGCCAACCCGGAACTGGTCAACAACGACCCCTATGGAGAGGGATGGATAATCAAGATTACCGTCAAGGATGCCGCTGAACTGGACAAACTGATGGACGCTGCCGCTTATCAGGCCTCGCTCTGATAGGTTCGTGAATGAACTCACAACTGCGTTCGCGCAAAACAAACGCACTCGAGTGATTGAGTGCGTTTGTTTTTTCCTAACCTGTTACCTTTACCCTTTACTTATACCTAAAATCCGCTGTACACCATCTTGAGCATGAGCCCGTTGAATGGTGATTGGATAATAGTGGCAGACAGCGTTTGCTCTTCCTTGACGCGGGTGATAGTGGTACTGCTGGCAGACGCTCTGTTCACGGTCACAGGCACCAGCAGCATCCGCAACTCTTGGTCTGTCTCGCCTCCGTTGTTGTCATGCTTGCGGATTTGCTGGGTCAGCAGGGTAGAGAGATCGAAATTATAGCAATAGATATATGCACCCGCTGAATCCGTCTCTTGGGTCAAGGTGGCAAGCAGTGCGCAGGTGTCGGACGGCATCTCCAGCTGGCTGAAGAAACGATCCTTGCTGCTCTCTTTGACCAACAGCATGTTCTGCGCCGGACTCAGCCAGCTCTCGCGCGATTTATCGACGATGGAGACTACTGCATCCTTGACATTATATACCTCTACTTTCAGCTGCGCCATATTCACGTAGGGTCGCTTGCCGCCTTCCAGCCGCGTCTCAATGGAATCAATGATTGAGTGTAGAGGCATCACTACGCGCGTATATACGCCCGCGGGTGCTACTATATAATTATATGTCAGCGAATCTTCACGCATCTCGTCCACCCATTCCTGTTTGTCCACATAGGTGATTTGATTGATTGTACGCACCTCCGAGTTGGCATAGAACGCTTTCATGTCGCTCACCGTGGTATCCCTGCCGGCCTTGGGGTAACTGAAATGATAGAACACGCCCAGTGCTATGTCGGAGATATTCAGTATCGTGGATGAACCGAACGAACTCTCTATCATCAGTCCGCGGAACTGCTGATTGAATTCCTCCTGACTGTCAAACGTACGGATGTTGGAAAATTCCTGCGTGAAATCGTCGTTCAGACGCATGCGCAGCATAGGAATATAATTGCCGTTACTATCCTGTATGGAATCCAATTTCTCTGACGCTGCTACTATACGGTGGTTGGTCAATATACTCTTCTCGCGCGAGCAATACGTGTCAATATTGATATTGGTATAGTAACTGCTCATATAATTGAGTGTAGCCTTGTCCATCAGATAGGCATTGATAGCCATCGGCGAACTGCCGTCCCCTGTCCAGCTGGCGTAGTACATAAACAGACACACGGAATCTATCACGGCATTCTCCGGATAGTGGTATCCCTCCGGGCATGCCAACTGGGTCAGCACGCGTGCCTGCACCAATCCGAAATCGGTCTCCATCTCGCCCAGCAGGAATGAATCCGCCTGTGACACAATCGAATCGAACGGCTCAACCGCTGTATTCACATCAAATGTGTCTGCCAGCACTACGATACGATCCTCTTCATCCAACACAGCGCTTCCCGCGCGGTCAGAATCCCCTTTGCATGAACTGATGCCCACGCACAAGCACATCAAAGAAATTATGATGAAAAATCTGCTCCTCACGTTGGTTTTTTACTCCTCTCCCAGCAATTTCTGATAGAACTCCCACTGCCTGCGGCCCACCTCGTTCAAATCCTCATTCGGCTCATAAGGCAGAATCGGCTTGCCTTTGGTCTCCGCGTAATTCATCAACCGCTGGTTGACTTGCGGCGTGGTATATACGATAGCATCGGCATTGTCGATAGCCAGACGCATCAATTCCTCGTACCCGACAGGGAAACCCGCTATCGACCTCACATCCGTATTGGTCACTCCCTCCACGCGCAGTTTGTCCGCATACTTGGTGCCAAACGGTGTTTTATACTCCTGATCGTCCAGTGCCAACACTACCTTCGAGTTGGCAAAGAACGGCTCGTCGGCAAAGGCTTTCTTTACATACAGCGGCACTAAAGCGGACATCCAACCAGAGCAGACAATGAAATTCGGCGTCCAACGCTGCTTTTTCACCGTCTCCAATACACCCAGTGCGAAAAATATCGTGCGGTCGTCGTTGTCCTTGTATTCCACACCCTTGTCGTCCGCCACTCCTTTGCGGCGATGGAACAAATCATCGTTGTCAATGAAATATATCTGGATGCGCGCCGACTGGATGGAAGCTACCTTGATCAGCAGCGGATGGTCGCTTTCCTCAATGATGAGATTCATACCGGACAAACGGATCACCTCGTGCAACTGATTGCGCCGCTCGTTGATTTCGCCGAATTTAGGCATGAACGTACGCGTCTCATAGCTATGAGCCTGAAAATACTCAGGCATCTTGCGATTAAGCATACGTATCGGCGTTTCTTCGGCCAAATAGGGGTAAATCTCTTGCGAGATAAACAATATACGATTTGGCTCTTTCATAGGCGCGTGGTGTTTGGGTGACGAACTACTAATACCCTCAAGGTACTATTTTACTTTGCAAAGGTACGAAAAAATTTTGATATTACGAAAAAAAATGACGAAAAATTTTATTTTTCGAGTATTTTTGACTATCTTTGCACGTTTTTTCGAACACAATGCTTCGATTTTTTCAAATCCGGTATCTTTAAACAAATCATCATATGCAAATTATTACAACCAAAAAAGAGCTTCAGGAAACGATCCGTTCCTGCAAAAATGATGGCAAAACAATCGGGCTGGTTCCTACCATGGGAGCGCTTCATGAGGGACACGCTTTCCTCGTACGCCGTTGCGTAAGCGAAAACAATGTTTGTGTCGTTTCTGTGTTTGTCAACCCTACCCAGTTCAACAACAAGGAGGATCTCGCCAAATACCCGCGTAATATTGAGCGCGACGCAGCCTTGCTGCAGTCAATCGGCGCACATTTTGTGTTTGCGCCTACGCCGGAAGAGATGTATTCCGCCGAGGAGATGAACAATACTTTCTCTTTTGACTTCGATGGTCTCAACCGGGTGATGGAGGGGAAAATGCGTCCTGGTCATTTCAACGGAGTTGTACAAGTGGTCAGCCGCCTTTTCTATCTCGTGCAACCCGACCGCGCCTACTTCGGCGAAAAGGATTTCCAACAGCTGGCTATTATCCATTTTATGGTGGAGCGCAGCGAACTGGCAGGTACGTTCGGAGACCTCAAGATTATCGGTTGTCCGATCGTCCGCGAGCAATCCGGTCTGGCACTCTCCAGCCGCAATGAACGTCTTTCCGAAGAAGAGAAACAGACCGCACTGGGTATCTCACGCACGCTCTTTGCTTCTCAGGAATGGGCAAAAGAGCCGGGAGCAACGGTAGCCGCCGTACAGCAGCGCGTCATTGACACCATCAATGCCATTCCGGGACTGGAAGTGGAATACTATGAGATTGTTGATCAGTCCTCGCTTCTGTCCACCGATACATTCACCCATGCCATCGGATGCGTCACCGTCTATTGCGGCCCCGTACGCCTCATCGATAACATTAAATATTGATCAAATACTGATCGGTCCATTCCCGACGGTCAGCCGACGGTCAAGGCATACGACAGAATGACGAAAGAACTATTTTGAACCCCCGTGAAAATCGTTTTTGACAAATACATCCCTTTTCTCGCAGAGGCTGCTGGGAAGCACTGGTCTGGCGTACAGATTTTTCCGATGAAACCGGAGGAAATCAATCGGCAGACCGTGCGGGATGCAGATGTATTGGTCATTCGCACTCGCACACGCGCTGACGCCAATCTGCT
>FLNW01000412.1_pt1 | contig 14061 bp, 24 predicted proteins | sample 1140371 | NCBI WGS metagenome assembly FLNW01 (sample SAMEA3878170, study PRJEB12797) | bioreactor metagenome | biome: Moose rumen | place: Sweden | collected 2011-10
GGGGGGGGGTATAATTAAGATGAATTTATATTTATCATAAAAATGGACTTTTCTTTAGAAGAACAGATGCATAAATTTAAAGTATTGTCTCATAGAGATAAACTGAGGAAGATTAAGTGAATCTTTTTTATTTTATGAGATGATGTATGAAATGAAATATCGTCAATGAGGGATACTATTGATATGTTTGAAAATGAGATTTCGGATGAAGAAATAGAGTGAATTTATCAGTCTATGTTGGAACTTATGTTAGAATTTGAAGATAAAAAAAATATTAAACATTTATCTGAGTAATTTGTGAAATAATGGAAAAATATGAAGTAAATTCTTATGATATATCAGAAAATTTAAAAAATGAAGTTAAAAGTGATATTAAAGGGGAGAAGGAAAAGGAGGTTGAGGCGATTGTAATGGGAGATTTGTCTGATTTGAAGAGTGAGTTATGATTTGAACAGAAAATGGTAGATATTCTATATCGTAAGGAGTATAAAGATTTTTTGAAATCAGAGCAGCGGAATTGAAATTCTTTATCACATCAGCAATTAAAAAGCATAAAAGAATCAATAATATTAAGAGATATGACAACAAATAAATCTTTGTATTCATCTCCAAGTAAATTAATGAGGGTCATGTATAATGTTACTAGTGTTGATCAAGATTTGACAAAGAATTCAAAGATGCAAAATATTATAAAATGAGTTATCGATGAGCTTTTATCATTCCCAGAAATGATGATTAGTATTTGTAAAGATTTGTCAGGATTCTGACATAGCTTTGTTTTGTTCTTTAAAAATAATCTTCGTAAATATGTTAAGCATATAGAATATGAATTGGTAAATTTCCCAATGATTAATTTATCAGTTTTTGAGTGACAATATAATTTTTGAAAATTAATTGGAACTACGTTAAAGACTGTTGTTGCATCATGAGCAAGAACTATAACTTCAGCTTTACAATCTTGAATAACGGAGGGCTTGTGAAAATAGTTGATGTCGTCAGCTATTAATGATGTTGTGGTACAAAATATAACGTCAAAAACTGATCCAGATTCTCTTATTGTTTGAACAGCAAAATACATCCAAGAAAATAATGATAAATCCAATAATACAGACCAGAATACAGGGGGTAAGCTGAACCCGTTAGTGGTGATTAAATTGATAATTATAAGAGAGTTAACACAGAAAATTTTTGTATTAGCTGAAAATAGTCTTGATTTTAGATGGAGGATTATTATAAGAATACTTGCAAGTGAAAATAAAATGTAAATTAATCGGGGATTAGCTCAGATGGCTAGAGTGCTTGGTTTGGGACCAAGAGGTCGCGAGTTCGAGTCCCGCATCCCCGAATTCATATGTGTTTCCTTTGTGGTTGCTTGGAGATAAAACGATTCTTATATTTCGAGGATTAGCTATCTCTAGCAAGGTTTCTTTCCGTGATTTCTTGGCATTGTGACCAAGAAGGGCGGGGAAATCAGATTTTTTTTGGCTTTCGAATAGTCTTTAAAAAACTCTTGCATTTATAAAGGAGATTCATATAAGTTTAAGTACGTATTTTTTTAACTATTAATTTTAATGAGTATGGCAACAAAACCACACGTTAATGTTGGTACAATTGGTCATGTTGATCATTGAAAGACAACATTAACAGCAGCTATTACAACGGTTTGTGCAACCAAAGGATTTGCTCAAGCTACTGCTTATGATCAAATCGATAATGCACCAGAAGAAAAAGCAAGATGAATAACTATTGCTACTAGACACGTTGAATATGAAACTGAAACTAGACACTATGCTCATATCGATTGTCCAGGTCACGCCGATTATGTAAAGAACATGATCGTTGGAGCTGCTCAGATGGATGGAGCTATTCTTGTTGTAGCAGGAACTGATGGACCAATGCCTCAGACAAGAGAACATGTTCTTTTGGCTAAGCAGGTTAACGTTCCAAAAATCTTAGTTTTCCTTAACAAATGTGATATGGTTGATGATCCTGATATGCTGGATCTAGTTGAAGAGGAAATTAGAGATTTATTGGCGGCTAATGGATTTGATAAAGATTGTCCAATTGTTAGAGGATCTGCTTTGAAGGCATGTGAAAATCCTACAGATGCAGAAGGTGCTGCTAAGTGTATCTGGGAGTTATTAGATGCTCTTGATACATACATTCCAGTTCCAGAAAGAGATAATGATAAACCTTTCTTGATGCCAGTCGAAGATGTATTCTCTATTAAAGGTAGAGGAACTGTTGCAACAGGTAGAATTGAAAGAGGAATTGTTAAAATGAACGATGAACTTGAATTATTAGGACTTGGAGCTGATCCACTTAAGACAGTTGTTACAGGAATTGAAATGTTCCACAAACAATTCCCAGAGGCTGAATCAGGAATGAATGTTGGGCTTCTTCTTAGATGAGTTGATAAAGAGCAAATCGAAAGAGGACAAGTTCTTTGTGTTCCAGGATCTGTTAAAACTTATAAAAAATTCGAGGCACAAGTATACGTATTAAAGAAAGAAGAAGGATGAAGACACACTCCATTTATGACTGGTTATAGACCACAGTTCTTCTTAAGAACTACAGATGTTACTGGAAATATTGAATTAGCTAATGGTGTAGAAATGATTATGCCATGAGATAATGCTCAAATTACAGTTGAACTTATCTATCCAGTTGCTATGGAAGAAGGTTTGAGATTTGCTATCCGTGAAGGAGGTAGAACTGTTGGAGCAGGAAGCGTAACAAAACTTCTTGGATAATTAACTAGGTGAATCAAAGTATAAAATTTCTTTCGAGGATTTCCCGCCTTGATGGTGGGAAATTCCTTTGAGAGAGAATAGTTGTTCTTTATTAAAGTTGTTCTTTACTTATTGATTGTTGTAGAAAAAGATGGTTGCAAAAAAAGATCAAAATCCAAAACTTAGAATTAAACTCAAGAGTTATGATGTAAGGATGTTGGAGTCTGCTGTTGGAAAAGTAATAAGTCTTTTGATTAAATCAGGTGCTCAGGTTAAAGGACCTATTCCTTTGCCAAAAAAAAGAAAGGTCTATACAGTTTTGAGATCTAACTTTAAATTCAAATCTTCTAGAGAGCAGTTCGAGAGAATTTCTTATACTAGAATAATTGATGTTACTGAAATGTGAGCTAAAACTGTAGAGTATTTGCAAAATCTTTCAATTCCTGTTGGAATTTTGGTTGATGTTAAGATGTTCTAATTTGAATAATCGATACATATATAATAATAAATAAATTTGTAGAAATTCAGACTTTTAATTGATTTCAATTTGTGAAACCATGCATACTAAATGAGGACTTGTTGTTGAAAAAAAAGAAATGACAAGGTTATGGATTGATGGTAAAATGGTCCCAGTTACAATGGTTGAAATTTTGCCTCAAAAAATCGTGAGATATAAGACCGTAGAAAAAGATGGATATCAGGCTGCTGTAGTAGGAGTTAATGAAGTTGAAACTAAGAAGGAAAAGGGTCAAAAATTGGTATATGATATGCAGGCAGAATTCGATGTAGATGATGCTTATGTGTCAGCTCATGAAGCCTGATCTCTTTTGGATTTAAGTAGTATGGATGGTGTTCAAACGGTCGAAGTAAAGTGAACTTCTAAGTGAAAGGGGTATCAAGGAGCTATGAAAAGATTCCATCTTCAAGGTGGTCCCGAAACACATGGTTCTAAATTTCATAGACATATCTGATCAATGGGAAATAGAAAACCTAGAAGAACAATGAAGAATCATCCGCATGCAGGACATATGTGAGATGAATTAATCACATTAAAGCATGTTCAGATTATTGACAGTATGAAAAGGGATAATGAGCAATTGCTTCTAGTTAAATGATCATTACCAGGAGCCAAAAATGGTAAACTTAAGTTCATTATCGAGTAATTTTATCTACATATTTAATGCTAGCAATGGGGTATTCAGTTGATGTATATAATACTGAAGGAAAAGTAGTATCAAAGGTTGAGCTTAATGCCAATCTGTTTGCTGATGAAAAGATAAATAAGACAATAATTCAAGAATATTTACTTCTTCAACAGGCGAACGGACGTGTAGCTATCGCAGATACTAAAGATCGTTCAGAAGTTTCATGATCTGGGAAAAAGTTATATAGACAAAAAGGTACAGGAAATGGAAGAGTTTGAGATAAAAACTCCCCACTTCGTAGACATGGATGAATAGCTTTTGGGCCAACATCTGCGAGAAATTTTGAAAAAATGATGACTAAGAAAGCTAGAAAAGCTGCCATGAACGGGATCATTACTATGAAGGCTCAGGAATCAGCTATATGTGGTTTGGCTTTAGAGAAGATGGAACCAAAGACTAAAGAAGCTGCGTCTATTATTGAGAGAATGGGTTTAGCTAATCAAAAAGTTCTTTTGGTCTTAGATTCAAAGAATGAAGGAATTGAAAAATCTTTCAGAAATATAGCTAAAGTAAAATACATTCTTGTTGATTATCTTAATCCACGTGATGTATTAAGTGCGGATAAGGTTGTATTCCTTGAAAAGGCTTTGACTAAATTAAATCAGGCGTAAAATAAGACTTAATTTATGTTCTATAACTAAGTAAACAATGACTTTTAGACAGAAACTTCAGCAAAGAGCAGTTAAAAATGCTTCTACAAAAGCATTGAAGTGTTTTGCTCCTTATGATATAATTCTTGCTCCATTATTAACTGAAAAGACACATGGTCAACAAGAGGAGCATAAATATGTATTTAAAGTACATAGAGATGCTAATAAGAATGATGTAAAATCTGCTATTTCGTACTTGTATCACGTGAATCCAATTAAAATTAACATTGTTCGTGTTCCTTTCAAAGGAAGATGACAGAGGAAATTGGTTCGCAATGATTATAAGAAAGCGATTGTTACACTTTCGCAAAATGAGAAGATAGAAGTTGGTGTATAATTCATTAAATGAGTTGTATATTCAGATAAAACATTCCTTTATTATATACTATATTGATAGGATGGCGTTAAAAAAATATAAGCCCTATACTCCTTCTAGAAGGTTTATGCTTGGATATGATTTCTCAGACCTTACAACAAATAAGCCAGAAAAATCATTGACTAAGTTTATAGGAAGTACAGGATGAAGAAATAATCAGTGAAGAATTACTTCTAGATTTATGTGAGGATGACACAAAAGACTTTACAGGGTTGTAGACTTCAAATGATATGATAAATGTGATATCCCAGCTAAAGTTGCTAGTATTGAATATGATCCTTATAGAACTCCAAGAATTGCGTTACTTAACTATGCTGATTGAGAAAAAAGATACGTATTAGCGTGGAAAGGAATTCAAGTGGGTGATGATGTTATGACTTGAGACAAAGCTCCAATTGCTATGTGAAATAGAAAACAATTAAAGGATATTCCAGAAGGTATGACTGTATACAATTTGGAAGTTACACCTTTCTCAACAGGTAAGGTTGTTAAGGCTGCTGGATCTTCGGCTTTAATCTCTGGTAGAGATGAAGCAACAGGTTTGGTATTTATCAAGATGCCTAGTGGGGAAGTTCGCAAATTCAATAAGAATTGTTGGGCTACAATTGGACAGATTTGAAATGAGCAGCATAAGAATGTTGTAATTGGAAAGGCTGGAAGGCAAAGATGGAAAGGTAAGAAACCTCATATATTGTGAAAAAATATGAACCCAGTTGACCATCCACATGGAGGTTGAGAAGCTCACTCTCCAATTGGATCTAAGAGATGACAAAAATCATTCTCTGGTAAAAGAGTTGCGGCTGGAATGAAAACAAGAAGTCAAAAGAAATGGTCTACTAAGTTTATCGTTTCTGGTAGAACTAAGTAGTCAATGTATGGAACAGTGGTTGAAGTTCAGATTAAAAATTTTATCTGTGTTAATTCGCTATTAAATGGCAAGATCTCTCAAAAAAGGATTTTATGTGAATGAAAAGATCCTCCAAAAAGTAAATAAGATGAACGCTAGTGGTGATAAAAAAATCATTAAAGTGTGGGATAGGGCGTGTCATATAATCCCAGAAATGGTAGGATTCACATTTGCAGTACATAACGGAAAACAATTTGTGAGTGTATATGTTACTGAAGATATGCTTGGACATAGATTATGAGAATTTGTTCCTACAAGAACATTTAAAGGGCATCCATTCTAATCTGACTATCTTTAGATTATATGTTCATTAGTAATTATTTACCTCTTTAAGGAGTATTAAATTATGGATAATCAAGTAAGTGCAACATTAAAATATGCATTGCTATCAGACAAAAAAATGAATCTGATTGCGGATCTCGTTAGAGGGAAGAAAGCTACAGAAGCTTTAGCTTCATTAGAGTTTCTTCCTAAAAAATGAGCTAGAACTTTGTATAAATTGATTAAGTCCGCTATAGCAAATGCTTCTGCTAAATGACTTCCAGTGGATCAACTCGTAATTGATAGAGTTGAAGTTGGAAGAGGTCCAAAGATTAAGAGAATTAGATTCACTTCTAGATCTAGGATCAGTCATTATGAAAAATATAGATGTTATGTAAAAGTCGTTTTAGCTGTTAAATAATTCTTCCTAATGTGACAAAAAGTAAATCCGGTTGGAATGAGAGTTGGAACTATGAAGTCTTGGCCTTCTGAATGGTATGCTAAGTCAAAAAGAATGGGTTCTGATTTCTTTATTGAAGATATTCAAATTAGAAATTTTATAGATAAGGCTTTTCCTAGAGCATGAATTTCTAAGGTGATTGTTAGAAAAACACAAAAGGAAGGGGAGATAATTCTTTTTGCTTCAAAAGTTTGAGCTCTTATGTGAAAAAATGGAGAAAAAATTAAGTCTGTTGAGCAACAGCTTAAGGATAAATTTCATAAGGATTTCAAAATTAATGTAAAAGAAGTTAGAGTTCCTGAGCTTTCTGCTAGAGTCATGGCTGAATATATTGCAACTCAAATTGAGGCCAGAATGCCATATCGTAAAGTGATTAAACAAACTGTTGCAAAGATAATGGAAAAGTGAGCTGATGGAGTTAAGATTCAAATCGGATGAAGATTAAATGGTGCAGATATTGCAAGAAGTGAACACTTTATTGAATGAAGGGTATCGCTTCAGACTTTCAGATCTGATATTGATTATCATTATCTTCAAGCGATGACTAAATATTGAGTATTATGAATCAAGGTTCGAATCCAGAAAGGTACTCAATATACATCGAAGAAAAAGACTAAGAAAGATATGATGTCATTAGTTACGAATTAATAATTAGGATAATTGATTTTTTACCTCTTTGTATCTTGTTAAAATGTTATTGACTCCAAAAAGATGGAAACATAGAAAGCAATTTAGGCCTTCTCTAAAGTGAGCATCAACTAGATGAAATACTATTGCCTTCGGAGATTATGGTTTAAAGGCTACAACGAGTGGTGTAGTTACGGCTAGACAACTTGAAGCAGCGAGAAAGGTTATTGTAAGACACACAAGAAAGACTGGACAGCTTTGGGTTAGGGTATTTCCTGATACTCCTATTACTAAAAAAGGTCTAGAAATGCCGATGGGATCTGGAAAGTCTGATGTAGATGAATATGGAACCCCAGTAAGGAAGTGAAAAATTCTGTTCGAGTTCACATGACTTGATCCAGAATTGGCAGAAAAGGTTGTTATAAGTGCTGCTAAAAAACTTCCTGTACAAGCTAGATTTGTATCTAAAGGAGATGTTAGATAGTGTTCAGGTTTCAATTTATTTCTAAAATTTTGTTCAACTATGAAAGGTAAGCAATCATTCATGAATGAGCTAAAGGACAAGTCTCCAAAAGAGCTTGTAACGCTCAGAAAGAAATATAGAGAGGAACTTTTTACTCTCAAAATGAAAAATGAGATTCGTGGTCTTAAAGAAACTCACAAAATCGGTGATTTAAAAGTTAAAATCGCTAGAATAAATACAGTTTTACACGCTAAACTTGCAAAATAATGACAATCATTGGAGATAAAAATATCAAGGAACTTATCGGAGAGGTTGTTAGCGATAAGATGCTAAAAACTCGTGTAGTTCTTGTAAAGAGTGTAAAAGTTCACCCTTTGTACAAAAAGAGATTTGTTGTTAAAAAGAAGTATTATGCTCATGATGAAAATAATATTTCAAAGGTTGGAGATACCGTAAAAATTAGATCTATGAAACCAATGTCTAAATTGAAGAGATGGTTGGTTGTTGAAAAGATGTAAGATTTAATAGAATGTATGAAAATCTTTTACTTTGTTCGTATTGATTAGAATGTTAAAGCAAGAATCACTGGTAGTTGTTGCTGACAATACACAGGCTAAAAAAGCAAAAATTATCAGAATAGTAAAATGATCTACAGCTAAAACTGCAGGTATTGGAGATAGAGTTGTAGTTGCTGTTAAAGAGGCAACTCCTACAGCTTCTGTAAAAAAATGACAAGTAGTCCCTGCTGTAATCGTAAGAGTTAGAAAAGAAATCTCTAGACCAGATTGAACTTATGTTAGATTTGGAGATAATGCGGTAGTTCTTCTTACTAAAGATGCGAAATGAAATATGAATCCTATTGGAAAAAGAGTTTTCTGACCAGTAGCTAGGGAACTTAGAGATTTAGGATGGAGAAATATTACAAATATGGCCGAAGAGGTTGTATAGTAGGTTATATATTTCTTTATTGGTGTATTATTTATCTTTCAATTAGTATTTCGGATGAAAAAACTTAGAAAAGGAGATCCTGTTATTGTTATTGCAGGTAAACATAAGTGAGCTATATCAAGTATTGCTCAAACATCTGGAGATTTCGTTTATCTCAAGGATGTGAATGTTGTAAAGAGAGCTACAAAAGGTCAAGGATTTGTAGAAAAAACTCTTCCATTGCATCATTCAAATGTTGCATACTATTTAGCGGATCAGAAATCGGCCACAAAGATTTGAATTAAAGTTAATTCAAAAGGTAAAAGAGTTAGATTTGCTAAAAAGACAGGTAAAGATATAGATTAATTTTTAACCGGTTTGTTATTCTCGTGATGAAAAAATCAGAATTATTTGAGCAGATGAAAGACCAGCTCCAGCTGAAAAACATCAACGAAACTCCTAGGGTTGATAAGGTTGTTGTTTCTATGGGAATTGGGTCTATTGTTACAAGAAAATGACATAAAGATTTTGAGGAATTTGAGAAAAACCTGAAGACTATTACAGGTCAAAAGCCTCAGCTTTGTAAATCTAGAAAGGCCATTTCAAACTTCAAACTTCGTGAAGGAATGCCTGTAATGCTCAGAGTTACTCTTCGTAAGTCTAGAGCTACAGATTTCTTGGATAGAGTGACTAAGTTAGTTTTACCAAGAATCAGGGATTTTGCATGAATTTCAAAGAAAAGTTTTGATCCTCAGGGAAATTTGAATTTTGGAATCGCTAATTATGCAATCTTTCCTGAATTAGCAGTTGATGCAGTAACTATTCCTATGTGAATCCAAATCACTGTAGTTACTACAGCATGAACTCCTGAGAAAGCTCAAATCTTTCTTCAAGATTTAGGATTTATATTCAAATAATATTTATTTATTTTACTGAATTTAGCAGTATGGCAAGAGCAGCATTAAAGTCAAAGCAAGCTAAAATGTATGAAAAGAGATTTTCTGATGGGAAGGCTCTTAAACAGCCTACAAAGTATTACAATAGATGTAGACTTTGCGGAAGATCTAAGGCATATGTAAGAGATTTTGGAATTTGTAGGGTTTGCTTGAGAAGATATGCAAGAGAAGGTTTGATTATGGGTCTAAAGAAGGCTAGTTGGTAATCAGACTTGTTGGCTTCTTTTTATTTCGTGAACATTATGTGATAATGAGTTATACAAATGCACCTATCCACGATCTATTGATTAGGATTAAAAATGCATATATGGCGAGAAAAACTACAGTTGATGGAGTTGTTTTCTCTAAATTTAAGGTAGAGGTTCTATCATTGCTTAAAGAATATCATTTTATTAAGGATTTCGAAGTTGTTGAAGATTGAAAGAAAAAAATAATCAATGTTCAATTAAATGTTGTTCGTGATCCAGTTAATGATATTCCAGAGGTAAAATTCTATTCTAAACCATCTAGACCTTGGTATGTGGGATATAAAGACTTGCATTCTGTTGCTGGTGGAAAAGGAATAGGAATTATTTCAACAAATCAAGGATTGATGCCTACACATATTGCAAAACAAAAGAAGTTAGGTGGAGAACTTATTGCTGAAATCTACTAATCTTGTGTTTGGTTAGGAGAATATCTAAGCATTTTATTTATTGATAGGATAAACTAATGTCAAAGATTGGAAAAAAGCCTGTAGTTATTCCTACTGGAGTTGAAGTTCAACTTAATGGAAGCCACATTCAGGTTAAATGATCAAAAGGAACTCTTGAACGAGATATCCCTGCTGCGGTTACAGCTAAGATTGAAGGTTCTGAAATTCACTTTACGGTTGATTCAGATGAACATAAAAATCTATGGGGATTATCAAGAACAATTGTTAATAATATGTGTGTAGGAGTTTCTGAGTGATATGAAAAGAAATTACTTATTATTTGAGTATGATATGGAGCTCAAGTTCAGGGTCAAAAAGTTGTATTTTCTCTTGGATATGCTCATAAAGTAGAATTCTCACTTCCACAATGAATAGAAGTGAAAGCTGAGCAAGATCCAAAATGAAATACAATTCTTATTATCACATGATATAATAAAGAGGTTGTAGGAGAAGTTGCTGCTAAGATGAGACAGCTTAAGAAGCCTGAACCATATAAAGGAAAAGGAATTAGATACTTTGATGAAGTTGTTAAACTTAAGGCTGGAAAATCTGCTAAGAAATAGTCTTAAATATTGTTCAGATTTATCTTCTATTTGTTCATTACTATGGCATATTTGAAAAATAAATTGCTTGAGAAGCAAAAAAAATATCTCAGAAGAAAGCAAAGAGTTAATACTCAAGTTAAGGAAACTAATCCTGAATACAGAGTTATTGTTTCTAGATCTTTAGCTCATGTAACAGCTGATGTGATTGCTGCTGATGGTAAAGTTGTAGCTACATGCAGTGATAAAGGTGTAGCTTGAGCTACAAAGACTGAAAGGGCAGAAAATGCAGGAGTTGCTTTCGCTGATGTTCTTAAATCTAAGAAAATTGAAGCAGTTGCTTTTGATAGAAATGGTTATTTATATCATGGAAGGATTAAAGCATTTGCTGACGGTTTAAGAAAATGAGGAATTAAATTATAAGATATTAAACTTTATTCTCTAAATTATTATTGGGTATGAAACCAGAAAGAGCACAAAAAGAGAGAAACCACAGAGAGAAGCCAAAGAAGGAATTCGATGAACTTTTATTGGAGGTTCGTAGAGTTACAAGGGTTACTACTGGAGGTAGAAGGATGTCTTTTAGGGCTACTATTCTTGTAGGAAATAGAAAAGGTAAAATTTGATTAGGATCTGCAAAATGAAATGATGTTGCAGGTGCTGTTTCAAAGGCTACTAATGAGGCTTATAAAGCGTTATTTGAGGTTCCTGTTACAAAAGGAGATACAGTTCCTTATGAGCTGACTTATAAATACAAGTCTTCAAAAGTAAGATTGCTTCCTGCTTCTGAAGGTACCTGACTTAAGGCTGGATCTTCAATCAGATCTGTATTAGAATTAGCTGGATATTCAAATATCCTTTCAAAAATGATTGGATCTAATAATAAGTTGAATAATGCATTAGCTACAATTCTAGCTTTGGCTTCATATAAACATGCTGATTACTTCTCATCTTTACGTGCTGTAAAGGAGGTAGAGGAGAAAGAAGAGGTAGTAGAAGAAAAGAAGCCAGCTAAGAAAGCTGTTCCAAAAGCTGAAAAGCTAGAAAAAGTAGAAGCCGTAAAAGAAGAGAAAGCTGAAGAAAAAAATGAAGAAAAGCCAGCTAAAAAAACTGCAGCTAAAAAAGCTCCAGCTAAAAAACCAGCAGCTAAAAAAACTGCAAAAAAAGAGGAAAAATAGTTTAGATTTTTATTCCTGTTAATTGGTATTGATCATGAAATTGCATCAATTAGAAAAAAGTAAGTGATTTAAAGATAAGGCTCGCAGACTTGGGAGGTGAAATGCTTCTAAGGGTAACTATTCTGGAAAATGACTTAAAGGTCAAAAAGCTAGAAGTGGAAAATCTGTTAGACCATTCTTTGAATGATGACAGACTCCTGTAGTTATGAGAATGCCTAAAGCTAAGGGATTTAAGAGAGCTGATAAATGGATTGATAAATATGTAGTTATTAATGTATCTGCTCTTGAACAGGATGCGGCTTTCACTACAGAAGTTACAAAAGCTAATCTTAAAGAGGCTGGATATATTAAGAGTATATCAGATTTAGTTAAGATTCTATGAAATGGAGAACTTAAGAAATCTCTTAATTTCGTTGGCATTGAAAAATTTACTAAATCAGCAGTAGAGAAGATAGAAAAAGCAGGAGGAAAGATTTCATAATCTTTCTTTCTTTGTTTTTATGTGTTACTAATATTAACGGATGAAAAAATTTATGAGAAAATTTAGGGAGATTATTTCTAACAAGACCATCATGAAAAAAGTATGGTTTACGTTGGGTATTCTTGCTTTATATAGATTATTAATATATATTCCTGTTCCTTTTGTTGATATTTCATCTATTATTGATTGATCATTGGATGCTTGAGTTGCAGGAGGATTTGGTTACCTTGTAATGCTTATGTGATGAGCCCTGGAGAATTTTGCTATCATAGCAATCTGAGTATCTCCTTATATCACAGCATCAATTATACTTCAGCTTTTAAGTTCAGTTCTTCCATCTTTGGAGGAATTGACAGAACAATGAGAAGTTGGTCAGAATAAGATCAATCAATACACTAGATTATTGACTGTGCCTATGGCATTCTTACAGTGAATTGGTATGACATACTTGATGAATTCAATGCTTTGAGGAAATGCAGTTTCAACGGATTTCGGAACAGTATTATTGGTGGCTTTCATTCTGACTGTTGGTGCTATATGACTTATGTGGCTTGGAGAATTAATTACAGAAAAGTGAGTTTCAAATGGTATTTCATTATTAATCTTCGCTTCAATTGTTTCTGGAATATTCCAAAAGTGATATAATAGTTTAGCTGCGTGAACGAATTGGTTATATGTATTGTTGTTTATGTTGTTGATTGTATTAGTGCTTATAATTCTTTCTATATTTATTTTAAAGTCTACTAAAGAGATTCCTGTAATTTATACAAGAAGTGGGAAAGTGCAGCAATCAAGTATCTTGCCTATACCTATGAATCCTGTAGGAATGGTGCCTATCATTTTCGCTATGGCATTTGTTTCATTCCCATATTTGTGTTTCCAATTGTTGCATAACTTTATGCCAATGAATGAAAAGATAGCTAGCATATCAAATTGGATTGAATTACATTTAAATATATATTCTAATCAACCTGGTTGGCTTGCAATATTATGTTATGTAATCTTTATTGTGGCATTTACATTCTTGTATGCTATGATTACCTTCTCTCCAGATAGAATATCTGATAATATTCAAAAGAGATGAGGATATATTCCATGAATCAGACCATGAAAAGCTACAGCAAAATATATTAATGGAGTATTAATGCATTTATGTTTGTGGTGATGAATAGGATTGGCAGTTATTGCTTGTTATACTTATATACTTAACTGGATTCCAATCTTTCAAAATATAGCAACTGCATTAGGGTGAATGCCTACTGTAGTTACTGGATCTGGAGTGATTATTATCGTTTGAGTTGTTCAAGAGTTGATTAATAAGATTCAAACAGATATGGTTATGAAAAGATATGAAAAATATTAGAATTTGTTAGATATTAATAGAGATAACCAGTAGTGGTTGTCTCTATTTTTTACTTTCAATAAAAATGTAATTAGAATGGTTCGCGTTGATTAGAAAAAAAGTCGCCAAAAATTTGCATTTTTCTAGGGGGGGTATAATTAAATATAATTTTTTATAAACTACCCCCAAAGGACATGAAAAATTTTCTAAATCTACTGGCATTGATAGTAATGTTAAGTGTAAATGTGCTTACACCAATT
>FLNW01003332.1_pt1 | contig 14021 bp, 11 predicted proteins | sample 1140371 | NCBI WGS metagenome assembly FLNW01 (sample SAMEA3878170, study PRJEB12797) | bioreactor metagenome | biome: Moose rumen | place: Sweden | collected 2011-10
CAAGCCTCACCGCCCGGAAGCCAGAAATCCGGGAGTTCTGTCTGCCAGCCGTCCACTATCTTCTGCTTAAAGATTCCGTATTCATAGAGAATTGAATATCCTCTTGCGATATAGCCCTCTGTTGCAAGTCCGTCCAGATAGCATGCTGCAAGTCTTCCGAGTCCTCCGTTACCGAGGCCTGCATCCGGTTCACACTCGTAAAGATCTTCAAGTTTAACGCCGAATTCTTTAAGAGCTCCTGCGAATGTTCTCGTGAGGTTCAGATTATACAAGTTGTTCTTAAGAGAACGGCCCATGAGGAATTCCATGCAAAGATAATATATACGTTTTGTTTTCTTCTTGCTCGCATTTTGAGAAAACTCAACTCTTCCCTGAGCCATCATATCTTTGATTATATATACAACAGCTTTGTAGAACTGTTCATTTGTAGCATCTTCCGGGCTTACTCCGATGAAGTGACTGAGTTTAGCCTCTATGAGTTCTTTTGCTTGAGCCTTAGTAAGCGAATAATTCATACAAATCCTCCAAAAAAATTTTAAAATTCTGTCATTTTCATGACTTCTATTGTATATTTTACACTAAAATATACCTTTTTTCAACCATAATAGAGAAAACTGTATATCTCCGGAAATTATCCGTAAAAATGCAGAAAAACACATAAACAAAAAAGAAAACGCCCACCCTATTGGGTGAACGCTTTAATTGTGTCGGCATTACCTATTTTCCCGGGCCGCTTCCAGCCAAGTATTTTCGGCGCAAATGAGCTTAACTACCGTGTTCGGGATGGGAACGGGTGGACCCTCATTGCAATCAACACCGACTAGCGAAACTATTCATCTCGCTGATGTGAGAATGATTTTATCATTATATCAAGCTCTTTTCAAGTGCTTTTTATGATTTTTAACGATTTTGTACATTTTAAACAAACAGGTTCAAATATATATAGGTGCTGTCTGTGCATTTTGCAGACGGCGTCTTGCCTTAATCAAAAGCTTTTTCAATGTCGAGTACAACATATTCAAATCCTTGATTGGGATCAAGAACGCAATATGATGCTGTCGTATTGTCTATAAAGCAAAGGTTGCTGTGCTGCGAATAATTCTTATCTTCCATCTTTGCATATTCGCCAGTCTCAAGATTGAACATCTGAACCTGATAGTCAAGTGCGTTTTTAACCGTTCCTATGACAATTAGATATTTACCATCATCACTTACACAGAAATAGTCCGGATTGCTCATTGAATAGCCCACAAGAGTCTTTGTTTCAAGAGTCTTAAGGTTGTAGAGTTTACCGTCGGCTTTGCCCAAAATATATTCCTTATAATTGATATAACTGGAATTCATAAAGCCATAGAATGACTGTTTTACTTCCTCTTCACCCTTTGTGTTATATATGAGGTTAAAGCCGGTTGTCGTCTTTCTCATATATATAACGGTGTCTCCGTCCATAACAAAATACTTTCCGTAAACATCGCTCGCAAGGATTTTTTCGGCAGCGCCTGTCTTTACAAATATATCTTGCATATCAACCCCGAGAGGATACTCACGGGATGAGAAGAAAGGTATCATCTCTGAACTTGATGTATATGAAGCCCATGGCATCAAGCAGAAGTTACTTTCATAATTGCCCGTTTCCGTGTCTGTTCTTCTGTTTATTATCTTCAAAAATCTTGTGGTCTCGCCCGTTTCAAGGTTCAAATCAAAACTTTCAGTCCAGTTTATTGCATTTGATGTAAGCGCATTTTTACTGCTTGTTGCAACTAAAAGCGCATGCCCGTCTTTTCTGTATTTCTTTGGCAGATCCGTAATCTTAAACGCAACCATATCATAATAATATACATCGCTGTTTTCATTTGCCGTAAAGAGGCCGAAGCCGAATACTCTGCCGCCGAGTTCGACATAATCGATTTTGACAGGAATAGATGCGCTTCCCAGATCCACTGTCAGGCTGACATTGTTTGTTGCGCGTGCAGCATGCATTTCTTTTTCGTAATATTGATAATATCTTATGCTGTAATCTGTTGCCACTCCATAGAACACATCCGGTATATCACTTTGAATAAGGTCAACCATTGTTCCTGCTCTTATAATCTGAACATCAGACAAGTGATCTTTCTCGGTTACCGTTTCTCTTGTAGCATCGCCTTCATCCGGAGCGCCCTTGAAATAGTAAAGAGTGAATGCGGAAATAGCAAGAACTGCTATCACAGCTATTACGATTGTTATATAGTCTTTTTTTGCCAAAGGCTCTTTTTCTTTCTTCTCTTTTTCTTCTTTGGCTTTCTTTTCCTTTACTTTTTTCTCTTTCTTTTTAGGGGACTTTTTTTCTTCCTTATCTTTCAGCAGAATGTCTTCTTCAATTTCGTCATCTTTGAGCTTTTCTTCAATGTCAGTGTCTTCGTTTTCTTCCGGTGTCTCCGGCTCTTCGCTTGTTTCTTCTGCTTCTGCTTCTTCTATTTCCTGTCTTTCACATTCTTCTTTTCCGTTTTCTTCAATATCATCAAGGCTTTCGTTTTCCTCTTCCGATATTTCTTCTTCGCTTATTTCCTCTTCTTCTGCATCCTTGCTTTTCTCATTCTCGATTTCCTGCTCCTCTGTTTCCTCTTCAGGGAGCATTCCCATCGATTTGAGGATGTCGTCAACAGACTCATCTTCCTTCTCTTCAGTCAGATACTTAGACACATCGATTCCCTCAAATGTGTCTTCATTCTCTTCAACTTCTTCAATTTCAGTTTCCGGATATTCTGCTGCAAAATCTTCATCTTTTCTTTCGTCTGCATTTTCGGTTTCATCCGGATTCTTTTCTTCTGAAAGATCTTCAATCTGCGGCGCAGTCTCTTCGATTTTTTTCTTTCTTCTGCTTTTCCATCCGCGCTTTTTACTTTCTGTGTCTTCTTTTATGATCTCTTTATTTTCATTTATTTCTTCGACTTCTTCTATTCTGCCGTATTTGTCGCTGTTTGTGTTTTTAATATCCACGTTACCACGCTCCTAACGTTCATTGAAGATTATATCAAACTTCCTGAGAAAAATAAAGAGCCACATCCGAGATTTATCCGTCTGCAGTCAATTAGTTTCCAAAGGCATATTTCTCTTTCTGTCAAGATCTTATTCTCCTGTTACGAAATTCCTGCATACATGCTTTATTTTCGTGATATACAATCTCACTCGAACCATTTTTAAGTTCGAGTGAGACATTTTTGAATTTGGTGGAGATGGCGGTAATCGAAACCGCGTCCGAAAATCTATTCCCAAAACTTTCTCCGAGCGCATTCGCTATATTGACATTCCCTCTGCAAAGCGCCTAACGAAAGGCTCTGAGCATCAGTAGTTCGGTTGTGTGTGACAGGTTACCGAGCACTTGCCTGTTCACATTTACTGCTAAATGATGCCCCGTTTAAAGTCGCAGTTTTCTTTAAGGGAGCAGCCGCCTAATCAGGCAGCAAGTAAAACTTTATTGTCGTCGTTTATTTCTAAACTTGAAGCTTTTAAGGTGGTACCTCACCACCGCTCGCTTATTTTGGTTCAGGGTCCCCGTCGAAATCCTTTCATCCCCATATTCTTTTGTGTCTATATCTTATCACATTTTTTTCTGTTGTCAATTACTTAAATATATACATTTGCGGCACTAATATATTTTAATACAAAAAAAACATTTATTATTATTTTTATTAGATGATTTGAAACTAACTAATCTTATTGGATATAAAAATCTCTATAGCATTCATTAAACGCCTACATTTGCTTTCCCTGTTCATCTTCCGACAACAATAATTCGTTGCGGTCCAAATACTCCTGAAATGCACTTAAGGTATCACCATAATATGTGTATTCAGATTCTGTCGCAGATGCTGCCGCATTGTAGAATGTGTCAAGCGAATAATATTTGTAGTCCGAATCTCCAACACCCTTTACGCTTACGGTCTCGTTCTCCAAATTGATTTTTACAATTGCATTGATTCGTTCATCGCTGCCCATTGATTTACACATAATATCAAACGGAATATCCGGGATAGCATTCCAGTAATCGAAGTTGCTCATGTATGTTTCAAATTCATATTCGTATTCGCCTTTGGGATCAAAGATTTCCTATGCAAATATTTTTGCGATTTCATATGGCGAAACATAATCTTCGCAAGCTATGTTGACCGGATCGCTTTCATTTTCGATCTGAATAAGAGCGACTTTTCCTTCCGGATTGGCTTTTTCTTCAAGCTCAATATCTGCTTGGATTAAGGTCTGTTCCTCCGGCGTAACACAGTTGTCAAACAAGAAGGCAATTTGATTCTCAAGGTGTGATTCTATGGTTTTGTCAATCGCCTCATTAATTACTTTGTAACTCCTGTCATCGACAGAGATTGTTATGTTGTGGTATTCCTTTTGGATTTCATTTCCCGTTCAATCTTTCTGTCGGCTTCCTTCCTGGCTGCGATTTCGCGCTTGTCATAATTCTTTTTACCTTTGCAAAGTCCGACTTTAACTTTTGCTCTGCCTTTCTTGAAATATATCGACAAAGGAATCAAAGTAAGTCCTTCCTGCTTTACTTTCCCGTAGAGTTTCATTATCTCTTTTTTGTGCATGAGCAGTTTTCTGACTCTCATCGGGTCTTTGTTAAAAATATTACCGTGATCATACGGACTTATGTGCATTCCGTTTAAAAGAAGCTCTCCGTCTACGACATTACACCATGAATCTTTTAGGTTGCACTTGCCTTGTCGCAGTGATTTGACCTCTGTTCCCACCAGTTCAATTCCTGCTTCATAGCTTTCAAGAACAAAATAGTCATGAAAGGCCTTTTTGTTTTGTGCGATTATTTTTATATTGTCTTCCATAACTTAATCTCCGTTTGCCCTATATGAGACTTCTTCCGGACAAAGCTCTTGAAAGTGTAACTTCATCAGCGTATTCCAGGTCGCTGCCCACAGGTATTCCGTATGCCAGTCTTGAAACTTTAATGCCCATTGGTTTCAAAAGCCTTGCTATATACATGGCTGTTGCTTCGCCTTCCGCCGTTGGATTGGTTGCCATAATAACTTCTTCTATGCTGTCATCGGAAAGTCTTGAAATAAGTTCTCTTATCTTTATATTGTCCGGCCCTACACCGTTCATGGGAGAAATAACGCCGTGCAACACATGATATACCCCTTTGTATTCATGCATCCTTTCAAAGGCCGTTACATCTCTTGGATCCTCAACAACGCAAATAACCGAATGATCTCTTTTTGCATTTTCGCAAATGCTGCACTTGTCATTTTCCGTAAGGTTACAGCATGTCTCACACATATGGATCTTGCTGTGTGCATCACTTATTGCATCAAGAAGAGATTTGCTTTCCTCATCTGTAAGGCCCAATACGTAATAGGCCATCCTTTCGGCTGACTTCAGTCCCACAGACGGCATTTTCCTGAATTCTTCGATTAGTTTTTCCAGTGATAAAATTCCTGCCATATCTACTTAAGGAGTCCTTAAAATCCCAGGCCAGGGATGTTCATTCCTCCGGTAACCTTTCCCATTTCTCTTTCCAAAGTCTCATCTGCTTTTCTCATTGCTTCGTTTACTGCTGCAAGAACCATATCTTCGAGCATATCAGGTTCTTCCGGATCCATTACATCCGGCTGAATCTTCACTGAAAGAAGCTGATGCTTACCATTTGCGGTAACTTCCACAGCTCCGCCTCCTGATGATGCTGAATATTCGGCTTCTTCGCACTCTGTTTGAATTCTTGCCATATCATCCTGCATTTGCTGGAGTTTTTTCATCATATTGGCCTGTCCGCCGCCTTGATTGGGTATTCTGGCTTTCATTTTTTAATCCTCCTGAATATCAATTCCAAGTTTCTTTGCTTTGTTTACAAGTCCTTCCAAAGGGCTTTGCTGTTTGGGCTCTTCGCTTTTGTTATATACACCGAGAGTGTAATTGTCTCCGCTTATTTCAGCGACTGCTCTCTTTATAATCTTAGTATAATCTCCCGTATTCAGGTATCTTCTCAGCACTTCCGAGCCCTTTATAAGAAGATATTTGCCGCCGTAAACATATGCTGATGAGCCGGCGAGCATCGGTATCATGCTCGGATCCTTTTTTGTCAGCTTCTCAACAATATCCGGCCACTTGTCATATATGATTTCTGTGTTATCATCATGCCTTTGGGCAACCTTGGGTTCAGCTTTTTCTTTCTCTTCCTTAACGGGCTGAGTCTTTTCTTCCTTTGCCTCGCTTTTGTCTTCCCTTTTTTCACCGAGGACTTCCTTTTTCGGATTTTCTTTCTTCCTTTCTTCCTCAGCAGGCAGTTCTTTCACAGCTTGCAACTTCTTTTCAAGTTCATCAAGTCTGATTGCAATCGAGGAAATGTCCTGAGATACGGATGCAGAACAAAGTTTTATCATACAAAGTTCAGTTATGGTCCTTCTGTTTGCTCCCTGCTTCATTTCTATTGAAGCATTTGTGAGAACATCTATGCAGGTCATAATATTGCTAAGCGTAGTTTTCGACGCCTGCCTTTTTATAACCTCTGTTTCCTCCTGCGGGCATACGACAACGTTTTCGAAATTCTTTACAGCCTTCGATACCATAAGATTTCTGAAATGTCCGGTAAGTTCGGTGAGAAGTCTTTCCATATCGCAGGAATCGTTATATAGCTTGTTGATTATTTCCAGGGCTTTTGCAGGATCTTTATCGAGTACGGAGTCGGTTATTTCAAAGAGATATTCTCTTCCCGCAAGTCCCGAGCTTTCGGCAACCACCTTTGAATCAATTGCGCCTTCATATGAGACGCATCTGTCAAGTATTGAAAGCGCATCTCTCATTGCTCCGTCCGCTATTCGTGAAATCAACATAGCGCCGTCATCGGTCAATGTCATATTTTCTTCTTCGGCAACAAGCTTAAGTCTCTTTGCTATTGCTTCCGGAGCTATTCTCTTAAAATCAAAGCGCTGACATCTGGAAAGAATCGTTGATGGCAGTTTGTGAACTTCTGTCGTTGCCAGTATGAAGATAACATGTGCAGGCGGTTCTTCAAGTGTCTTGAGCAAGGCATTGAAAGCTCCAATTGAGAGCATGTGCACCTCATCTATGATATATACTCTGTATTTTGCATTTGCGGGAGTGAAGTTTGCCTCCTCGCGAAGCTCACGTATATTATCGACGCCATTGTTTGACGCCGCATCTATTTCTATAATATCAAGAATCGATCCGTTGTCGATCCCCTTGCATATTTCACACTCGTTACAGGGATTGCCGTCATGAGGGTTCAAACAATTAACGGCTTTTGCCAATATTTTGGCGCAGGATGTTTTGCCCGTTCCCCTTGATCCGGTGAAAAGATATGCATGGCTTGTCTTTCCCGTCTTAACTGCATTTTCCAGTGTCGTTGTTATATGCTCCTGCCCCACCACTTCCGTAAAAGTTGCAGGTCTGTATTTTCTGTACAAGGCACGATACAAAACTATCCCTCCCTCTTTTTTATTGAAATTGCCTTAACTTAGTCATGCACCGTGCAGGCGAACTGTGGCGCCCGTTGCAGACCTCTTAATGCTGCTCGGTTCCCCGCCTGACATGGTTCGTGGTGCCCCGCCGCACAGGACCCACACGGCACACGATTAAATTAAGGCAAGATTTCTTCCCGCTTATTATACTATAATATATATCTAATTTCAAGTAATTTTATCATCATATTGATATTGTTATTTCCGCCTTTCTATGCTAAAATATATATATTCTGAAAAAAGGGATGAAATCATTCTTAAATGAGGTGTTTATATGAAAAAGTATGTAATGGCTCTTGACCAGGGTACAACAAGTTCAAGAGCAATTCTTTTCGACAAGAACGGAAAAATTTGTGCAAAGGCTCAGCATGAGTTCACACAAATTTACCCCCAGGCAGGATGGGTAGAGCACAGCCCAATGTCCATTCTCTTTTCACAGCTCCAATCCGCAACAGAAGTTTTCGCATCAAATGACATTTCTGTTGATGAACTTGCAGCAATCGGTATTACAAACCAACGTGAAACAACATTGATTTGGGAAAAGGCAACAGGAAAGCCGATTTATAATGCTATTGTATGGCAGTGCAGAAGAACGGCAGATATTTGTGAAGAGATAAAGAAAGACAAAGAACTTACTCAATATATCAAGGACCATACAGGTCTTGTAGTTGATGCATATTTCTCAGCTACAAAGATCAAATGGATTCTTGACAATGTGGAAGGTGCCCGGGAAATGGCCGAAAGAGGAGAACTTCTCTTTGGTACAGTTGATACATGGCTTGTATGGAACCTTACAGGCGGCAAAGCTCATGTAACTGATTATTCAAATGCATCACGTACGATGCTCTTTGATGTTGATAAACTTTGCTGGGATGAGTATCTTTGCAAGAAACTTGATATTCCTATGAATATCCTTCCTGAAGTTAAACCTTCCAGCATGGTTTACGGTGAAGTTGCTTCCGGCGTTATGGGTCTTGAAGAACTTGCCGGGGTTCCGATTGCAAGCGCCATAGGTGACCAGCCGGCTGCTTTGTTCGGACAAGGTTGCTTTAACCCCGGCCAGGCTAAAAACACTTACGGAACAGGTTGCTTCCTTCTTATGAACACAGGTGACAAACGTGTCGTTTCCAACCATAACCTTGTTACAGGTGTTGCATGGGGTCTCGATGGCAAAATCACTTATGATATTGAAGGTTCGGCATTCAATGCAGGTTCTGTAATCAAGTGGCTGCGTGATGATCTTCACATCATTGATACTGCACCAAGATGTGATGAACTCGCAGAAACCGTCAAAGATGCAAACGGAATATATTTCGTTCCTGCTTTCACAGGTCTCGGCGCTCCTTACTGGGATATGTATGCAAGAGGAACAATCGTCGGCATCACAAGAGGTGTAAACCAAGCACATATCTGCCGTTCGGTTCTTGAATCAATTGCATACCAGATGACCGATCTTCTGGAAGCTATGAAGCAGGACTCAGATATCGACCTCTATGAGCTCAGAGTTGACGGCGGTGCCTCTGTATCAGATATAATGATGCAAATACAATCAGATATGATCAGGACTCCCGTAAACAGACCTAAGATGGTTGAGACAACTGCCATCGGTGCTGCTTATCTCGCAGGCCTTGCAGTAGGTTTCTGGGACAGCACAGATGAAATTGCCAAGATCCGTCAGGTAGACAAACTTTTTGAGCCCAAGATGGCAATAGAAGACAGAAACAGATATTACAACGGCTGGCTTCGTGCAGTTGACAGATCCAGAAACTGGATTGAAAAATAACGGCAAAGAAAAAGACTCCAAAGAGTCAAGGATTTCCTTGCCTCTTTTCGGAATGAAGTTCAGGAGAAATACTTTTTTCTGAAAGATATATAGAAAGTGAGAAAAATATGCAAAAGGAAGAAAATTCCGGCTTTGCGCAGAAAAGAATAAATCAATCCAAAGAGAATCGGCCTGTCTTTTTGGCAGGACTTGCTCTTATTGCGCTTTTGATAATAGCGCTGGTATTCGTCGCCCCGAAAATCTTTTCGAATACTGGCGGAGTTGAAATTATCAGCGATGTCTCCTATGAAAACAATGATAATTTGATCATAACGGAGGGTTCTTCCGTAAACAGTACACCACCCGATATTTACGACAATACGGGTGATGAAAACGAAGATTTTACAATATTCGTCAATGGCGGCAGTGCGAACGATTCCTCATATTCATCTTCCTCAGGCTCCGGAAGCAGTCAGGCATCTTCCTCAGCGAACGATTCCTCATATTCATCTTCCTCAGGCTCCGGAAGCAGTCAGGCATCTTCCTCAGGCAGTTCAAGTCAAAAACAGTATTTTTCTGGATATACTTTCCGTTCCTCAAATCTGCTCACATCCCATTTCCAAAAACACGGTAGTGAGGTCGGTGCCTCAAACGAGACGCAATATGTGCAGATGGCAAACAATGTCATCAACACAGCCGACCGGCACAAGTATGAGAAGGAAGACGGAGATGATGTCTATTTCAAATCATCCACCGGAGAAATCGTTTTTGTTTCCACAGACGGATATATACGCACATATTTCATAGCAAGTCAGTCGTATTATGACCGACAGTAGTCAGGCAGATAGGCAAAGGCTGTCACATTTTTAGATGTGACAGCCCTTATTTTTATCTTTTTTTATTTTGCCAGGTCTCCTACAGCCAGCATAAATGTTCCGAATTGTCCACCGAACTCAGGTGCACCATCCATCACAATTCTCCCGGCTTTAACTGCTTCAAGCATATCATCTGTACCGAGAAGTGTTCCCAGTGCAGACTTAAAACTGTCAAATCGCAGTGTAAAAAATGGCATTGCCCGCTTGTATTCTCCGCGTCCCGCTCTTGATTTTCCTGCTTTTATCCGTATATATGCGGAAACTTCAGGATGATTGTCTACCGCAATTGCATAAACTCTGTCGGGTGATTTTGATGTCCATTCATGTATTTCTTCATGTCCCATCTTATTAAGCTGGCTTATTCCGCTTGTGAGCAGATAGAACATACATTTTACCATCAGTCTTTGTTCATCTTCCGTTTCGGGAGCCTTGTCTGCACCCAGCACATTTGCCATCTTCAAAAGTGTCATAAGGAAGGCTTTGAATGTTCCGAATTTTGAGATTACGCCTTTCATTTTCGGAAGTGTAGCCGGTCCTATTTTACCTTTAAAGAACGCGTTCATTGCCTCTACGGATTTGAATTCAAGCTCAACATCGGGATTTTCTGCAGTTTTGTTCAGGACAACCTGGAAATCTTCCGGTCCGTTAACAAGATAGTGCATTCCTGTCTTTCCGCCTTCTGCGTCAGGATCTTTTGCGCTGACTTGTATAACTGCATTGACCTTTTCAAACTGCTTTTTCAATGAAGGAACGTCATTGGCAATGACCTTTATCAGAGGGAGTGCGGCGTTAAAGAATATCTTGTTGGCATAAAGTTCATCTTGTGTATGCATATATTTCACCATCTCTCCTAAACAAGCCGATTATACATCGTCTTCCCAGTTGTCGTCCTCTTCGAAATCAGCCTGCATCAGTTCACGAACGGCTGAGATTATTCCGTTTGCATCTATTCCCACTTCAGCCATGATATCCTCATGAAGTCCGATAGGCGCAAACTTATCCTGGTGACCGAGCATTTTGAATGCGCAGCCTTTACCTGACTGTGCCATTACTTCTGCAACTGCCGAGCCAAGTCCGCCTATTACAGAATGATCCTCCACAGTGATAATTCTTCTTGTATCCATTACTGCTTTTATGATTGCATCCTTATCAATAGGCTTAATTGTATGCATATTGAGAACTCTGACTTTCAGTCCGTCTGCATTCTCAAGAAATTCTGCAGCCTGTTTTGCCTGGAACACGCATGAACCGCAGGCAATTACCGTGATATCTGTTCCGGGATGAATTTCAACTGCTTTACCCACTTCAAATCCGTAATCCATATTGTCATAAAGAACTCTGTCAAAGCCTCTGTTTATCCTTATATAGAAAGGACCTTTTGTAGCATATGCAGCATTGACTGCATTTGCGGTTTCCATTCCGTCTGCAGGAACTATAACGGTAAGGTTTGGCATAGCCCTGGTTATGGCGAGGTCTACAATGGCATGATGCGTTGAACCTGCCTGTCCGAATGATGTTCCTGAATGTGTTGCGATTATCTTTGCATTGACATTCTGATAGCAAATATCTGTGTGAAGCTGATCACATGCGCGCATTGAGCAGAAAACAGAAAAGCCTGAAATGAAGGGTATCATTCCCGTTTTTGCAATTCCGGCACCGACACCGAGCATATCCTGCTCTGCGATTCCCACGTTTATTACACGCTCAGGGCAAACTTTAAGTACATCACCAAGCTTTGTTGATTTTGCAAGATCGGCGGTAATAGCTACAACCTTTGGATCTTTAAGCATGATGTCAGCAATGGCCTTTCCGTATATCTCGGCTGTCGCAACTTCTGTCTGGTCTATTGCGTTATATACAAATCCACCTGCCATAATTATTTACCCTCCTTTTCTGCACGTTCAACTCTCTGCTTGTAATCTTCTTCAAGCTGCTGATTGAATTTTGCAAAGAGTTCATCATCTATAGCCATATAGTGGCAATGATAATCTCCGGCTATGTCTTTGATTCCCGCGCCCTTTAATGTGTCCATCAAAATACATGTCGGATTGCATTTTTCCTTGCTTCTTTCTATAGCGACATCGATTGCATCACAAAGCATATCAATTTTGTTTCCGTTTACAGCTATAACATTGAAGCCGAAAGCCTTGAGTTTGTCCTCAAGAGGTTCAAGCTTCATAACTTCTTCTGTCGGTCCATCAATCATGCAATGATTACGGTCAACAAAGACTATGCAGTTTGAAAGCTCATACTGATTCATTGTCATGAATGCTTCCCAGTTGCTTCCTTCATCAAGTTCTCCGTCGCCTGTAACAATATATGTCAAGAAATCCTTGTTCTGAAGTCTTGCTCCGAGAGCTGTGCCGGCTGCTATTGAAGCACCATGGCCGAGAGAGCCTGTTGATGCATCAACACCGACAACCTTATTCGAGTCAAGGTGCATGCCCATCAAAGAACCGGAAAGGTTAAATGTTTTCAACATTTCCATGTCATTGAAGCCTTTGTCGCAAAGAACAGGCGCATAAGCTATAGCTGCATGTCCTTTACTTAAAATAAATCTGTCTCTGTCTTCCCAACCGGGCTCCTCAACCCTTATTCTTAAATATTTATGATAGAGCACTGTAAGAAGATCCATAACGCTGAGTCCGCCGCCTATGTGTCCGCTGCCGCCCCAGACAGTTGTCTGAACGCAGAGTTTGCGAAGCTCATATGCTTTCTTTTCCAATGCCAACCATTCCTGCTTGCTTAAAGCCATTGAAAATTCCTCCCCTGTGAATTGAACAAAGCCCCCTTTATGCCGGAGACTTCGCTTTTTTATTTCATTTCCGGATGATTCTTTCTTACTGCATTGAATGCATCTTCTGCTATATCAATTGTTGTCTTGATATCATCCTCTGTCAATGCCGCATTTATAAAGTGATTATGGTGAGATGCAAAGAATACACCTCTTGATACACATTCGGCAACCCATTCCTGATGAAGCATAAGGCTGTCATCATTAGCTATTCTGAGGTAGAAAAGTGCAGGCTCGCCTGAAACCACCAGATCAAATCCGTTGTTTGTTGCTGCTTGCTTTAGTCCTTCTGTAAGCTTTGTGCCGAGTTTTCTGAAAAGCGTCGGTGTATCCAGAGCCTTCATTTTATTGATGCATGCAATGCTAGCTGCGAACGGAACTGCGCTCATCCAGTATGAGCCTGTATATGTCATGCCTGAAACAGTCGCCTTCATATGTTCTCCGCCGCAAAGAGCAGACATGTTATATCCGTTTGCAAGTGCTTTACAGAAACAGATAAGGTCTGCTTTTATTCCGTAATAGTGGTCAGTGCCCTCTATATCAAGTCTGAATCCTGTCCTTACATCATCAAAGATGAGAACCACGCCGTGCTCATCGCACCATTTTCTGACTGCCTGCCAATATTCCGTTGATGCAGTCTGATTGTCATAGAAATTACCATGGTCATATGGCTGAGCTATGAGGCCTGCTATGTCTCCGTCATTTTCGTCATATAACTTCTGAAGGGCATCAATATCAAACCAGGGAGCCAGGAGATTATGGCATACATCCTCGGGAAGAATTCCGGGATAATCAACTTTTTGTGCCCATTGGAAATCTCCATGATAATATCCTTTTAAGAAGATTATCTTTCTCTTATGTGTATGTGCACGTGCAGACATAACTGCAAGAGTTGTGGTATCCGAACCGTTTTTGCAGAAAAATGCCCAGTCTGCAGATGCAACTGTATTAACGAGATTTTCTGCGCATTCAACCATTACTTTGCCGGGCGCCGTTGTGCAGTTTCCGAGTTCCAGTTGCTTCTTTGCTGCAGCATCCACATCCGGGTCGTTATATCCCAAAACATTAGGGCCATATGCACACATATAGTCTATATATTTGTGCATATG
>FLNW01000413.1_pt1 | contig 13862 bp, 7 predicted proteins | sample 1140371 | NCBI WGS metagenome assembly FLNW01 (sample SAMEA3878170, study PRJEB12797) | bioreactor metagenome | biome: Moose rumen | place: Sweden | collected 2011-10
TCAATATTCAGAGAATGCAGAAATAGGATTTACTTCATGTACATTTAAAGCAACAAATCCAGAAAAGAAGTGAGCAATAGTAATACATGAGCAAAGAGAAAAAAATGGTACAACTGATGTTATAGATAGCTTTAATGTTGTTGTAACTGGAGCAACAATAGAAGGTAACTACCCAACAACTCCACATGCAAATGAGACAAGAGCAAAGATGTTTAATAATGGTCTTATAATGATAGATGATTACAACACAGTAGTAAATACTGATTGATGAAATGTTACAGTGACAGTTGATTGAACTAAAGTTTATTCTACACCTGAAAAAACTAATTGTTGAATAGTTGTTGCAAAAGTTTGAGAGGGGAAATATTGTACTCTAGAAACAGCAATAAATGCAGCAAATAATAGAGATACTGTAACAATGATGGCGGATTGAACAATTTCTTCTAATATTAAACTTTCAAAAGATTTAACAGTCAATATAAATTGACATAAAATCAATACAGAATGATCTGGTGATTCTATTTTTCAAGTAATTGATAATAAAACATTAACAATTGATGGTTCTGTTGAATGAAGTACTGTTTATTGAAGAATTAATGTTTGAGAAAAAGAAAATAATAATGGTAATGTTGTTTTAAGTTGAGGTACATATTGAGTTTGAAATGGACAAACAGTTCTTCATATAAATGGTACATGTTTAAGTTCAAATGTAACAATTAAAAATGCCACTATAACAAGTGCAAATGATAATGGAATTCAATTAAATTGAGCTGGAACATTTGTTATTGATAATACAACAATTAAATGATGAACAGCTATTTATATCAAAGCAGGAAAATTAACATTAACAAACAGTACTATTGAATGAACATTAAGTCCTGCTAATTATTCGAATTATTGAAATTGAGCAAATCCAACTTGAGATTGAATTGTGGTTGATTCATGCGAATATCCTGGTTGAGAACCTACTTTAGTTATTTGAGACTGAAACAATATAAGTGGGTCTAAAAAAGATGTATGATATTATAGATATGATGCAAATAAAGATTGAACATTACCAAATGCAACAATAAAATCTACTTCTAATAATTTAACATTGCCTGATGGCTTCGCTTGGTCAAAGGATGGAGATGAATATAAAGTTGTCGAATGATATTCTATTATATTATGAGCAACTTCTAATTGAACAATTGCTTCAGATGTTGATGTGGCAAAAGAATGAGATATAGTAACTCTTACAGCAACTCCTGCTTCTAATTATAAATTCTCAAGTTGGACAGTAAAAGATGCTAGTGATAATGAAATTACAGTAGCAGACAATAAATTTACAATGCCTGCTGGTGATGTAACAGTAGCTGCTACATTTACTAAGAAATCTACTTCATCTTCAAGTAGTTCAAGTAGCTCAAGTAGTTCTAGTAGCTCAAGTAGTTCTAGTAGCTCTAGTGATTCAAATAACTCAAATTCTACAACTACAACTGACAGCAATAAGACAGATACAACAACTTCAGAAGATAATACACAAGATATTGAATTAAAGTGAGAGCTTCCTGAATCTAAAACTACTCAAGATAGCCGATATCAAGATTCAGATGAAAATGGAACATTAGACAATGGATTAACTAAAGAATTAGTTGATGCTTATGTATTTGCTCATGAAAAAGGTATTACAACAATGGATGATCCAGAGAAAGCTGATATGTATGGACCATTAACTAGAGTAGCTATGGCTAAAATGCTATCTCAATATGCTATTAATGTATTAGGACAAACTCCAGATACTTCTAAAGTAGTTCCTACATTCTCAGATGTTGATGAACAATTAAATGCTGATTACAATAATTGAGTAACATTAGCTTATCAATTAGGAATTATGTGAATAGGAATTGAAAACTATAGACCATATGATTTGGTAACTAGAGCTGAATTTGGAACAGCATTATCAAGAATGTTATATGGTTTAGCTGATTGAGAATGAGCTTATTATGAACCTCATCTTGCTAAGCTTATGGAAGAGAAGATCATTACTGTAGATACTCCTGATTTACAAGAATTAAGATGATACGTAATGATCATGCTCATGAGAAGTGCACAATCTTAGTGTGCTTCGCATTTGTACTAATTGGCAGAAAAAGTCACTCCGAAAGGGGTGGCTTTTTCAAATAGTGTGTGTTTTTATAACCCCCTCCGGCCTTTGGCCACCTCCCCCACAACCTCCCCTAAATCCCCTCCTATCAGAGGGGACTACTGAGGCTTTCGCCTCTAGGGGAGAAAATCGTGAATTAAGTTTTGCTCCCTGTTAGGGGAGCTGGACTGCGAAGCAGGACTGAGGGGTTGTTAGCAATACACCTAAGATTATTCACTTTGTTCAGAATGACGATTGGTATCTGGGGACAACTCCCTCGTCACTTCGTGCCACTCCCCCTAATAGGGGAGAAAACACTATTGAAAGTTTGCCTCTCTGTGAGGAGAGGGGGACCGCTTGCGGTGGAGAGGTTGTTTACATTTTTGCTTGTCATTCAGAGGGAGCATAGCGACCGAAGAATCCATTGGTTTCATGCTTTTCTGGATTCTTCGCTTTGCTCAGAATGACAAAATATATGTCTCGCTTGTCATTCAGAGGGAGCATAGCGACCGAAGAATCCATTGGTTTCATGCTTTTCTGGATTCTTCGCTACGCTCAGAATGACGAGTAAGATGCAAAGTGGATTCTTCGCTACGCTCAGAATGACGAGGGAAAATTAGGAACAACCCGGGTTCAACGAGGTTGGATGCTTGAAAATAAAAATAAAGAGTTATTTTAGAAATGGAATAGAACCCGGGTTGATGGTTTATAAAAAAGACTCAGAATGATTTATATTCTCAGAAAAATAAGAAAATTTATTTCTGAGTCCAAACGACTCTTCTTTCTCCATCAATATCTTTAAATTCTTTTGCAGTAACCATAATTTTATCTCAGATGTTATAGTACTTTTTCCATTCTATTCAATCTCCAAGTGGAGCGATCCAATTTTTATGCAATAATCATTCCACTCATTTTACAGTAATGAACATTCAGTAATTATACATCAATTTGACATATCATTCATATTGCTGTCAGAGTTTGATATCGTTCACAGAAAATTCTCATGAAAATTCTGGTTGTTTATTTTCTCATGATTTTTCATTTCACTTTCATTTTCAGTCAGGTTTTTTTGTTCATTGTCCATTATTCTTAGTTTGTTGCTCATTTTTCTTCTGTAACTTTTTCTGTAGCTTTTCTACGTTTGGAATGAAAACAAGAGGTGAATCTGCATCTTCATTTAGTCAAGAAGCGATTTTCATATCATTTATCAGTTTTTTGATTTCATTTTTTTTTCATATCCAAACAAATATTTTTTTCTTATCTTTAGTGGCTACATAAGAATCTACTCAAAGCTGAATCTTTTTTCATGTTGGGAATGTTAAAGATTTTCATTTTGCAAATTGTAGTTTCGCAACTTCTTCTAATTTTGCAGGTTTATTATACCGTACATATTTGAAAGTCTTGTTATCTTTATCCATAACCATTGCATCAGCCTGTTCTTCTCCGACCACGAAATTATCAAATTCTCAAATAGATTGTTCAACTGCAAAATCTTGTAAAACTTTACTATCTTCTTCATCTAACCCCATTGCTTCAAGTCTAGCTTTTTCTGCAACTTTTTCTTGTGCTGAAAATGTTTTCTTTCATCGAGCATTCAAAAGTGATTCAAGCTGAGTACGTTCCATTGCATATCTCTGACGTGATTGGCGTCTGATTTTTTCTATATGTTCTTCAATATTATCTGAATCAGCAGGAGAGAATGGTGGCAAAGTTCTTGTATTGAAAGGATCAGAAGAAATTCAATCAATCATTAACCTAGTATAAGTGGTATATTTAGGCAATGAAATCAGATCGTTTACTCCGACCATTTCTTTAAACTGTGATGTCATTACAGCAGCATCGTCATATCAGAGCGTGAATGAAATAATACTTCATACATTTCCAAAAATTGCATTCTTGATATCTTCATCTAGCTGAGAAGTATACTGATTTGCTAGGATTAGAGATAACTTATATTTTCTGGCTTCTGATAAAATTGTTGCGAAAGATTTGGTAGCAAAATTCTGAAACTCATCGATATACAGATAGAAAGGACGACGTTTACTTGCAGCAATATCGGCTCTCGACATGGCATCAATCTGAATCTTCGTCACGAGCAAAGATCCAATCATGTTTGCATTGTCTTCTCAGATTTTACCTTTTGAAAGATTAACTAAAATAATTTTTCATTCATCCATAGCTTTTCTCATGCTAAGTTTTGAACGAGGCTGACCAAAAACATTTCTAACTAAACGTGAAGATAAGAATTGTCAAACTTTATTCGTGATCGGCGCAATCGCCTCTTCTCTTTGTCTGTCTTGTCGTTTATTAAATTCAGAATTCCAAAATTTTAGCAAAACAGAATCGTGTACATGAGATATAACTTCTTCGCGAAATTCTTTATCCGTTAATACGCGTAAAATATGCATCAATGTTGCATTGGGATAGTCAATCACGGAAAGTACTACATTACGTAAAATATATTCTAATCTTGGTCACCAAGAATTATCAAAGAGTTTTTGGAACGTAGAAACAACTCATGATGCAATTCTATTTTTTTCATCTTCGTTGTCTGCCTGCAATAAATTGAATCATATAGGATATTCAGTATCAGATAAATCAAAAAGTATCACATCATTTATTCTATTTGATGGGATAGATTCAATAATCGTATCTACCAGTTCTCCATGAGGATCTAGTAAACATAATCAATTTCCAGCATTCATATCAGAGATAATCATGTTTGAGATGATTGTAGATTTTCAAGTTCAAGTTTTTCAAACTATGTATACATGACGAAATTTATCCTCTTCTTTGATTCCAAAACGGATTCTATCTCATCTATAATCAGTATCTCAAAGTAGAGTCAGTTTTTCTGGATTAGGATAGCTTTCCAATGCTGGAATATTCGTTGGATAAGGTAATTTACGATATAATGTATAATCCAATCATTTCACAAAATTAATCTTAGTTGGGATATGGAAATAGTTCACGACTTCAGAAAATCTGCAGTAATGCCAAATCCTTCTTTCTTTAAATTCGCAAGATCACTTTGTTATAAAAGGTGCAAGAACAGAGGATAAATTACTTTGTACAGCGTCGGATGTTAATGAATTTTCTGTAGTTAGAGAATAGGAAAGAGCAAAATAAATTTGATTTTCTATTTTTTCAGTATTTTCATCAGATTTTTTGTCTTCTTTTTTATCTGATGTAGCCCACGCCCATTTTACTACTTTTGCAAAAGTATCTCGAGCTTGTTTCCAAGCTGATTCTTCCAATTTAAATGTATAATCAAAAAACAATGTTAATATAGATTTACTAGGTACATTTTGAAACAAAGAAAGAAGATCATTCATAGGATCGAGGTAATTTCATTCTTTTTGAAAGTCCTTTAAATCCTTAAAACGAGCATCATTATCTATACTAACCCAATTACGATCTTTTGAAACCTTTGGATATGTAGTCTCAACCAAATCTGAAGTAGGAAAAGAACTATAAAAAGTGTTACAAAAGTATTCCTTAAACTTTATAGGAAGTTTAACATAAAATTTAATTCATTGATTATTTCAGCTGATTAAAAAAGAAATCATTTTAGATTTCAAAGAAATCAGATTTTCCATAATTTTTTGCCAGTGTGCGACAGTTCTTTCATTATCCTTGAATGGTTTGATTTGAAAAGTAATTGTCGTAGGCACTTTCGTTGGTGTGGCTGATACAGCCTTTTCTACCGTTTCTGTCATTATTTTTCTATTTGTCCGTAAGTAAAAACCTTACATTGATTTTATATATAGACATTTTTTGAAAAAATGCAAATATAATTGTTAAAATAAGTCAGATTTTTTACCAACTTCTTCCACCTCATCATCCACCACCTCATCAGCTAGAGAATCATCATCAGGATGAGGATCAACTACTAAATCAATCGCTAGAGCTATATGTGGAAGTGCTTGGAGGAACGGAATGTGTGGCAGATGATGAAATTATGTCATTCATTATGTACATAGAATTAATATTTCAATCATAGCAATTAGATTTTATATTCATTTCTTGCATAATAGGTTCAATCTTTTTGATTAATTCGGTGTCTAATCAAAATGCTACAGCGTATGGAAGTATCTTATCAAAATATAGGGGATCTTGTTTTAAAAATAATCTTAATTTATTTTCATCACAAGTTTTCAAAAATTGTTCATATCATAAAATATGAGAAATTAGTTTAGCTCATCCTTCCGTTTCTTTTAGGACTCATTGTCATAACACAGATACGGTAAAGAAAAAGAAAGCAAGCATTAAAACTCCGAATAAAGCTGGCATAGTTGGCCCAAGTAATCGAGCAAATATAAATAGACTGATAGCAAATATTGGAATTAATTTTGCTTTTCCATTGGTAGTAAACCATTCTTTAGATTTTCAATACTCTTCTAAATTTGATAAACGAAGTTTACCATAAAGATTTGTAGTTTCTTCAATTTTATTCTTTTCACTACGTACTAATGCTCTAAAGAAATCTTTTTCATACTCAGGGACATCGCTGCTTATGTCTCTAATCTTTGTTAATATAATGCTTTTTGATGCTCTTTTGAAAAATGATCATTCTGATTCTTCAGTAGATATTTTTATTAATCATTCTGCAGTTCGTTTGTATATCAAACTTAATATATCTTTGACTCTAGCTCCACGATGTAGTAGTAGTCCTGCCTCAGCCGAATTGACTCATTTAGGCGGCTCATATTGAACAATTACTGGGAATTGCTTTGCAAATTCTCATTTTAGAGCTCCGGATTTTGTGTCTATTTTACCTAGAGACTTGAATGATTTGACTATGCTATAGATAAATAACGCAATCATTCAAAATGGTAAAATCCCAGCCAGAAAATTATTCAATTTATCTAATAATCCACCTCAACTATTGCTATAACCGCTTGAATTTGAGCTATTAACGTGTCAAACGAGTTTTGCTTGTTTATCATGATTAAATTCGAAGTAATTATTCGGGAATTTTATAGCTAGAGTAATTCCATGGTAAGCAGACAATCATTTATCATAAGTAATTATAATTTTATCTCAATTGCTCCAATCTACCTTTCATTCAAACTCTTCCACAGTTTTACTGGTTCCATCTGTGGTAATCAAAAAATTATCAGATGTAAATCACGTATATGGTTTAGGTAATTTTATAACAGCACGAACTTTATTAATATTAGTATCGAAGTCATATCAAACTATGTTCCAATATAATTCTGCATATCAAAGTCATGAGAAGTTTCTGATTAATCCGTAAATAGAGTAAGAAATTGGATAATTCTGTTCACCAATTACAGTTCTATCGGCATCTCAAATTTTAATCTCAACGTTTCAATTGTAGTTGCTTGTAGTAAATTTTTTTCATTGCACATTTATATTTGAAACATCGATATGAAAATCTTTTCATCAAACAGAATAATTTAGAGGGATATCTCTAATGATTCAGTGTTTACTTACAAAAAAGTTTGCAGTAAAGTCTTCCTTTACATTCATAGTTCAGTCGATTAATATATCGGCGGTAATATCTAAATTAGTATATTCATAATCCTTAGCCTGAACAAAAGATCAAACAAAGAATACGGAGCATAATCCTAGAATAATTAATCAGAATTTTTTCATTTTTTTTGTTTATATTTTTGTAAAATCATCCACCATATATTATATATATTTTTCATAAAAAGTCAAAAAATTAAGGGTAGATTTTATCGAATGTTTTTTGTTCTGATTTTTACGTTATTATTTCTAATATAAATTACGAGTTTATCTGTTCATTAGTATAAATACTATGTTCTTCACATATACTATCTATATGAATGTATTCGCTACAGCGACAGAAGTCACAAGTGGTAGAAGTTTCTCCTGTAGAAAAAGTAGAAGTAGTGAAGAGCAAGCCTAAAAAAATAGAGCCAGCGATATTTGAATCTGAAAAAATTGATTGAAAATCAGAGTAAGAATACAGATATTGATGATAATTAAATTAATTCAGAATGAGAAAACGAAGAAGATTTTGATAATCAAGAATTGTACGAAGAAATAACATTCGAAGATAATTTTGATAAATAATATCGAGAAGATGTAGGAGATAGTTATTTTGAATATCCTGAAGGTGAAGAAATAATATATTTCGGAAGAGATTGGTGCAGAATAAAGAATTTAGGTATCAGCAGTCATATTCACTGGATTCTTCGGTTCATAAATGAACCTCAGAATGACAGATAAGACATACAAGATTCTTCGGTGGCTGCCTCAGAATGGCTAGTGTGATGTTCAATAACCCTCTCTGCCTTCGAACACTTCCACATCCCCAAAATCCCCCACAACCCCTCTAAATCTCCCCCCGATAGGGGGAGACTAATAAGGCTTTCGCCTCTAGAGGGAACTTCCGAGCCTCAAGCTCTAAGGGAGAAAAAATATTGCAAAAAATAGCCCTTGTTAGGGGAGCTGCCTGAAGTTGTAGAGGCTGAGGGGGGGGGTGTATAATAATTATTCATCTTTATCCTCATCATCTTCCTCTTTTTCGAATAGTTCCTCGAAATATCCAGCTCTTCTATTGATTGGATTGTCTGGAGCTGATCAATGTTTATCGTCAGAGTCTGTACCACCAGTATTGTATAAATACCAATAAGCAAAACTTTCAGCATAATCTTCTTCCTTGGATTTAGTGGCATAATTACTTACGAATTCTTGAGGAAGACAATTCATTTTTTCGTTATCCCAGCAGATTTCTGAGAATTTTGAAGGATTCTCATCCTTGAAGAAATAGATATAATGTCCAAGTTCATGTGCTAAAATCTGTTGAACGTGTCTTTTCTGTCTCTCTGGAGTATTATTCTTGTCACAATATGCGACAATCAGTTCGATTTCTTTGAAAGTCACTTTTCACGTTTGTTTATTTCTGATTACGCGGAAAGCTCATTCTGTGACTTCACAACTCTGTTGGTAAGTTACCTTTATTTTGTAGTTCAGAGTTTTGAGATCGTTGTCATCCAAAACACCAATATTTACTAAATCTGTTATAATCTCATGTACATATTTATCAGTACTTTGATAGAATGAATTTTTGGCTTCATTTGGTAATCATGCAGTATCATGCACAAAAGTGAAATACATCTTATCATATGCTGCTTCATGTATGGTGATAGTTTCAGATTTATCTGATGTAGTAGTAGTCTTGGTAGCCTGAGAAGTAGAGGATTTGTTTGTGGATGTTTTTTTTGCATCTTTTCCTTCATTATACAGATTTTGCGTTGTCTTTAGGAGAGAGAAAAGTAAATAACTATCTTTACAATATTTGTATATATTTTCCTGCTTCTGCTTAGCAATAAGTCATTTGACTAAGTCAAATCCATCTGACAGTGATTTATTGATATTAGACTTATTGAGATAATCTGACCAGACTTTATTTAGTGGAATATCCTCTTTCTGAGCCTGCTGAATAGCAGATTGAGGACAATACTTCTGAATAGCATCCTGAATCGCACTATAATGAACTGCAGATTTAATAGTTATATTTTCAAAATTGATAGCATCTTCAATAAAATCGATAGCTTGAAAAATATTTTTGATATCTGAAAGCTCTGTACCGAATGCAACCATTGGTAGAATCCCAGCCAAACATATTGGAATAATTCCTTTGAAGATCTTCATATGTTTCATTTTTTGTTTATATAATCTATATTTATTATATTTATTTTACACAAAAAACCCAAAAATGTCAAATTTTAAAGAACTTTTTATGATTCCTACAATATTAACATAAGAAAAATTTTCAAAAAAATCAAGTTAATTTTTGACAAAACGAAAACGACCGAATAACACATGAAATTTTAGTGTAAATGTGGCATCTTTTGTCTTTAAACAACCCCTCAGTCTCACTTCGTTCGCCAGCTCCCCTCACAGGGAGCAAAAATGTTGTTCTAAGTTTTCTCCCCTGTGAGGGGGAGGTGGCCGAAGCTTGCTCCGCTAGCGGAGGCCGGAGGGGGTTGTCAGCATCACGTTTGTCATTCTGAGGCTTTGGCCGAAGAATCCAGAAATATTTACTGATTTGTCCTGGATTCTTCGGTCGTTACATTCCCTCTGAATGACAGAATCTGGTATTCAGTCTTGATTTTTTACGTTAAAATATGTATAATATATACATAAGCAATCAAGCTTTATTTTTGCTTTCTTCTGTAAAACCGACAAGTTGAAGGCAATTGGGAAATTCCCTTCAATTGAGGGAGCGCAGGGATTCCTGGCTCTCTTTTCTTAAATAGACTATTATATAAAAATACCCTTGCATTCACTTACTGAATCTATACAAAATTAATGGGGCAGATTTTCAGTCCCTTTTTCTTTATTTTGTATTGCTTAAATTTATGAAACTAGATGGTAAAGCAATTCAAGCTGCTATGATGGAACTTATAGATGACTATAAGTTAGATCCAAATCAATTATTGGATATATCAATGCAGTGAATTAAATCTGGATTTAAAAAAGATTATCCAGAGTACAAAAAATCTGAAATTTTAGTGGATATTAAGGCTGACGGAGCGGTTGCTATTTATAAGGCTACAGATGTAGTAGAAGAAGTAGAGGATCCTGAGACTCAGATTTCATTAAAAGATGCTAAAAAGATTAGAAAAGATGTAGAAATTTGAGAAAGATTATTAGAGGATGTCACTCCAGAGTCTATGGAACTTAGTAGAATTGCAACAATGACCGCTGCACAAACTATCAAACAATCCCTTAAAAATATCGAAAAAGAGAAATTCTATGAAAAATTCCAATGAAAAGAATGAGAACTTCTCAAGGCTAGAGTGACTAGAGTTCATGGTGATAGTGTAGTATTGGATATCAATTGAACTACAGTAGTTCTTCCACCTGAGTGACAAATCCCATGAAAAAACTATGAACCAGGAGAAGAAATTGCAGTATTCTTAAAATGAGTAAAATCTGAATGATGAGCTAGTAATCTTGAAATATCTCAGGCTAATGCCGACTATATTGCAGCAATCCTTGAAAAATGTATTCCAGAACTTGCAAATGGAACTGTAAATATTGAAAAAATTGCTCGTATGGCATGAATTAAGACAAAGGTAATCGTTTCTACAAACGATGAAAAGGTTGATCCAGTTGGAGTGATGGTAGGATATAAAGGAGAAAGAATTAGCGAAATACTTTCACTTCTTGATGGAGAGAAGATTGATTTCATCGAAATAGATGATGATCCTGAAGTATTCCTTAGGGATTTGTTAAAACCAGCACAAATTCAGTCAGTGGAGTTTGGTGATAAAAAAGCTATTATTAAGGTTGAAGAGGATCAAAAACCTGTGGCTATAGGAAAGAAAGCTTCAAATATTAAATTGGCTTCTCAGATTATGTGAATGACATTAGAAATTGTATAGTTTAAATACCCAGTATCTTCTCCCCTCCAAATGAGGGGAGATTTTTTTATCAAAAAATTTCAGATAAGAAAAAACACCAGAAGGATTCAAAACTGGTGTTTTCTAAATTGGATCATGCTGTTTCATGGCTCACTCAGAGTTTTCTTGTCTTTTCTTCTGTTGCTCTTTTCTTTCCTGAGCGAGGCGCAGGGATTCAGCTATTTTCTTGCGATATGCAGCACGCTCTTTCATGCTAGCACGACGTTTGATAGTGCGGTCAATTTTACGCCGCAGATTTGATTTTCTCATATTTACCTCCTTTTTTTGATTTTTGTGTTTTCTGTCTATAATTATAATAAAAATACAGCCAAATGTCAAATGAATTTTGTGTATACAATGTATGAGTCACATAGCACCTACATATTATCATTCTGAACATATAAATGATTCACTTCACATTGATACTTATCATCTTGAGTGTAGCGAAAGATTCAGAAATAGGCTTAAAACAATCTGGATTCTTCGGTCGTTTTTCTCCCTCAGAATGACGATTTGCACGCAAGATTCTTATCTAGTTAGTAGAGTTTCTTCATAATCATACTCAGAATAGCTATTGTAACATCTTAGTTAATTATTATCACAGAATCGCTTGAAATATACGAGTAAAAAAATAATATAAACTGCTCGGATTGTCGACTGTAATGTTGAATTTTACGAGTATATGACTCATCATCTTAACGGATTTGCCACTGTTGATGTATGGGTTAATACATTTTATTCTTTTATTTATTATTATCATGGCTGAAAAAAAAGTTACAGCAACTGCTGGTAAAGACACAGGATCTCCAGAAGCACAAATCGAGAGATTGACTGTAGAAATTACATCTTTACAGGATCACGTTGCAAAAAACAAAAAGGACTATGATGCAAAGAGAGCTTTGCTTCAGAAGGTTGCAAAAAGAAGAAGATTTTTAAGGTATCTTAAGGAGAATCATCTTGATAGATATGCTGAAATTAGTAAAAAAACAGGATTAAAAGTTTAATCCAAATTATTTACAAAGATTTCATAAAAAGAAATCTGATTTTATTTCTTTAACGTTTTATTTTAATGCCTAAAAAAGCTACAGCACAGAGCCTATTTAATGTGCCTGTGATTAAAGAAGGACAAAAAGTTAAATGAGTAATCCTTCGCGAAATCGAAAACTGAATCTTAGTTAACTGTGAAAATTGAGCTTTTACTGGAGTTATCCTAGCAAAAGAAGCTAAAGAGTTAAAAAGATCAAATGTCGAATTATCATCAGGAACAGAACTTGAACTCGAGATAATCAATCCAGCTATCAGACACGAAGATGGATATTACATTGTTTCAGTTACTAGATTATTACAATACGATGTATGGAAGTCAATCATCGACAAATTCGAAAAGGATACAATTATTACAGTTGTTCCTACAGAAGCAAACTTATGATGACTTCTTATCGATATGCACGGAATTAAAGGATTCATTCCTTTATCTCAGTTAGCTCCTATTCACTACCCAAGAGTTGAAGATGGAGATCAAGATGCCATCTTCGATAAATTATTAGCTCTTATTGGAGAAGAAATCAAAGTTAGAGTTATCAATATCGATGAAGAAGAGAGAAGAATTATTCTTTCTGAAAGAGAAGCTTTACGTGAAGAAAGAGAGAAGGTTCTTTCTCAACTTGAGGTTGGAAAAGTATTTGATTGAGTTGTTTCAGGAGTTTCTTCATATGGACTTTTCGTTACTATCGGAGGAACAGTTGAAGGACTTGTTCACATCTCAGAAATTACATATGGACATGTTAACAACATCGATAAGTTAGGAAAAATTGGAGATAAAATGAAGGTTAAAGTTATCGGATTAGAGAATGGAAAGATTTCATTATCTGCAAAACAATTGAAAGAAGATCCATGGGAGGCTCTTCCAAAGAAATACAGCATTGGTGATGTATTCGAAGGAGAAGTTATCAGATTTGTTCCTTATGGAGTATTCGTTCGTGTATTCGATGATATTAACTGATTAGTTCACCTTAGTGAATTATCTCAGAAAGCAGTTAACAATCCAAATGAAGTAGTTAGAATCGGACAGAAAGTTAAAGTAAAATTAATCTTAATCGATCCAAAGAATAGAAAAATCGGACTTTCAATGAAAGATTTAGATGAAAACAAAGAAGCTGCAAAAGCTGAAAAGAAAGCTGATTTAGCTGACATCGCTGATAAATTAGAAAAAGAAGAAGCTGAAAAGAAAACAACTAGAAAACCAAGAGCTAAAAAAGCTGAATCTGAAGAAGCTGCAGAATAATTAAATTCTTAGATAAAAAGCTGACCAGGAATGGTTGGCTTTTTTT
>FLNW01001327.1_pt1 | contig 13787 bp, 14 predicted proteins | sample 1140371 | NCBI WGS metagenome assembly FLNW01 (sample SAMEA3878170, study PRJEB12797) | bioreactor metagenome | biome: Moose rumen | place: Sweden | collected 2011-10
GGAGACACCGCTCCCGGATGGCTCGCACGCATATCCGCACAACTGAAAGAGCAGCCCGACCAATTCGAGCTGCTCCGCAAAAATTATATTCTCAGGTAACTTCTTTTTTACCAGTAAATCACACTTCCTATCGGTTGATCCAATACCAGCAGACGGTCTCGCCCGGCTATCGCGTGCGCTATACTGTCCGGCTCCGACCAGTTATGCGGGGCCAGCGAGAACTTGTCATGGTGAACGGTGATATACTGCTTGGCTTGCAGGTCCAGCATCGCCTGTTCCAGATCCTTGGGCAACATATGGATATATGCCCAATTGGTGTTGTACTGCCCGTTCTCCATCACTGCCAGATCCACCTCACCGAACATCCCCCTAATACGTGTGAAACGGTCATCATATCCTCCGTCGCCACCTATATACACTTTTCTGCCCTTGCTTTCGAGCATAAACGACGCCCAAAGCGTCTGGTTGGCACCACCCAACAGACGATTGGAGAAATGCCGCGTAGGCAGACAAGTAAAACATACTTTCTCCGTTCGCCCATTTGCCCATTCACCCGCCTCATACCAGTCCATCTCGGTAATTATCTCTTTCGGGAATCCCCAGTAGGTCATATATTCGGCGATACCGAGCGGGCAGATGATATGCTTGATTTTCGGCTTCAGTTCGCGCAATGTGGCATAATCCATGTGATCCCAATGCTCATGCGTAATCACCAGCAGGTCAATCTCAGGCATCATTGCCGGTTGGTAGTAATCGGTTCCGGGAAAGGGCTTCAGCATCAGTGATGACGGAAACTCCATCTTCAAAACAGGATCCACCAACACTCTGTTGCCTCCTATGGAAAACAGATACGACGAATGCCCGAACCACACGAACCAATCGCTTTCTACAGGAAGTGCCTGAAGGTCAGTTTTCACGATTTCAACGGGTGTTTTCGGCGCACGCTCACCCTTTCTGTCCGTCAGGAATTTCCACATGGCGGATAGCCCTGACGAACGCTCGCCGGTAAACTGCGGTGTAGAAAGTTCGTTCTGAAAACGCCCTTCCCTGTAATGGCTGCTAACCGGCTTACCGCCTCCTCCGAACGGATGCGGACCAAACGCCGGATGATGGAATATAGCTACCAATGCCACTGCCAATGCCAGCAGCAAAGTCAGGATTATCACAAGTATCATAGATGGTTTTGACATGATTGTAGCAGTTGTTTGATAGCTGCGGAAGAACTGATATCCGGCTGAGCTGCCAGTAGTTCGTCCACCGCTTGTGTGGTAGCCGCTCCCTTGTAGCCTAACTGCGCCATTGCAGCTATCAGTTCATGCCGCAGAGGATGTTCCGCTTGGGCAGGTTCAACTGCAACAGGTGTTTTCTTCTTACGTTCAGAGGGAGCATTAAGGATGAGCAGTTTGTTGATGTGAGGCACGGTATGTGCATATACCCATCCGGCAAAACCAGCCTCCCATACATATGTCTCCGGCAGAAGCAGACCTTTCTTCACCAGTTGTTGCAATTCCGTTTGAGTGAATGGTCCTGCTTGTTGTCCGTTGATCACCACATACGTCTGTAGCTTTGTTCTGGAGGCGCTGGAACGAGGCCGGGAAGCCTTGGCAAGAGCGGAAAATAATGATTTATATCCCATGAGTAGCGATTTTTCACGGCAAAGGTACAAAAATATTTGCATATACGCAAAAAAAGCAGTAATTTTGTATGTTTTTTCGCTGGAGGAGGATTACTGACGGCAGAAAAAACTACAATCATTATGTTCAAACCCATTCAACAACCACGTGGAATCCGTTTCCGTCGGTTCTGCCACAAGGCGTACGCCGCTTTCTGTTCGCTTCATCGGGAAGTGACCATTGGTCGTATTGCAGGCTATATGACCGACCTGGAGATGCTCAAACAGGGCAAAAGCATTGCCGTAGCAGCACTGCTGCTTGTCTCGGGCATCGCCGCCGCAGAAACAGATGAGGGTGTACCACCCGATTCCACTGCCTTGACCGCACAGCAACTTAGTCTTCAGGAGGTGCTGGTGACGGCTCAGAAAGCTGAAGTTCATTCGGAAGCCTACCGTCTTATCACGCAGGTGTCGCACGCCGGGATTCAGGCGTTGCCAATCCAGACTGTGGCGGATATTTTGCAGTATCTGCCGGGCATTGATGTGCGTACGCGCGGTGCCAACGGCGCACAGGCGGACATCAGTATGCGCGGCGGCACGTTCGACCAGGTGCTCGTCATGCTCAACGGCGTCAGTCTCAGTGACTTCCACACCGGGCATTATGCGCTGAATATCCCGATTTCAACGGAACTAATCGAGCGCATAGAGGTCTTGCAAGGCACATCCGCCAGCCTGCATGGCGCCTTCTCCGGGGCAATCAATATTGTCACGAAACATCAGTCTGACAGTGAGGAAAAATCCCCCTCCTTTCAGGGAGGGGATAGGGGTAGGCTTTCTCTCAAACTGACCGCAGGCATGAACGGTCTCGTCAATCCCGAAGTAGCAGCCACCATTCAACCTTCAAACTATCTCAAACCTTCAAACGGTGAGCAACCGCTCACCATTAACCTCTCCGCTGAATACAGCCGTGCGGACGGTTATTATGCGCCGTCGCCCACGGAGAAAGAAGCTACGGCGTGCAGGAACAGTGATTTCAAATTGGCCAACCTATATTTCCAGACCCGCTGGCGCGGGTTGGATGTGCAGGCAGGGGCGCAATGGAAAGACGCAGGATTGGGCATGGGTTACGGCTTTGGCAGTCTGGATCAGTTTGATGCTACGCGTACGGCTTTCGCTTCCGCCAAATACGAACATCGCTGGGGTGCATGGAGGATGGATGCACAGGCGAGCTATCGCGCCAATTACGACCGCTATGAGTGGCACCGCGGACAGCGGCTATACGGCAATTTCCATTTTGCGCAGACTGCCTCAGCTGCGATAGCAGCCCACTACGCCTCGCGCATAGGAACTACCTCGTTCGGCGTGAGCGTGCGCAACGAGAACATGCACTCCACCAACCTCGGTGACACCATCAACCCCAACGGACAAGTGCCCAACGTGGCGGATTTTCCACTGAGCCAAGTGCTGGTGCTGGATCTCGTACGCGGAGGCAACCGTTTTCACGCCAATTACTATGCCGGGCAGACCTTCTATTATGCCGGACTCTCCGCTTCCGTCGGCATCAACGGCACGTATAACACGCAGTTCGGACATCATCTGGGCGGAGGAGCCAATATAGGGTATGCCTTCCCAAAGGGCGGAACCGTATATGTCAATGCCAACCGCTCACTGCGTATGCCCACGTTCACCGACCTCTATTACAATGCCGGCAACCAACTCGGCAACCGCAACCTCAAGCCCGAAGAAGCATGGCTTCTCTCGGTAGGGTATAAGGACGAGTGGAGATTGGGAACAACGATTTCAAACCAAGCGACTACGTCGCTCAAACCATTTCAAACACCTTCCAGCGGCGGTACGCTGAGCGTAGCCGCCGATTGGTACTACCGCTGGGGCAGGAACATCATCGACTGGGTGTATGTGGCGGAGGATGCCAAGCGTCCTTACCACGCCATGAACCAGCAGCGGGTCAATGCTACGGGTGTGGAACTGAGTGTAGCGTACAGGCTCAACGAGTGGCTCAGATGCGTGTCAGTGGATTATGCCTACACCTATTTGGATATCAACCTCAAGGAGAGCGGCTCACGCTATTTGGATTACCTGAGCCACAAACTTGCCATCCATCTGGAGCACGGTATCTACAAGGGTTTCGGTGCGTCGTGGACGGTGCGGTTCCAGAAACGCGAAGGTCAGTATAACAACGCCGAAGGAGCCGTTCAGGATTACACACCTGTCTGGCTCCTCGATGGCTCGGTTTATTGGCAGAACCGATTTCTGCGTGTCAGCGCCGATTGCACCAATATGACGAATACCCGCTATTACGACTACGGCGGTATCCTGCAGCCCGGCGCCTGGGCTAAAGTGACCGTCAAAGCGGTGTTGTAGCGGAACAGGAAGAAGTTATACCATCGGTTTGATTATATAGTTTCTTATGGAATGTAATCCAAAAAATCAACTAATTTTTAGGAATATAATCCGCAAAATTATATTATTTTTTGGAATATAACCCATTAAGTTAAGCTATTTCTATAGTGTTTTTGTGGTTTTGCCGGTGATTCATATTTTTTTCGAACGCTGTGTTCAAAAAATGAACGTTAGTTGTTCTTAGTGATTCTTAGTGATATTTAGTCATTCCCTATACTATTTCGGAACTATTTCGGAACTATTGCCGACCTAAATGCCATCGTTATTCTACGCTGTGGGTAGCCTGTTGTTATATCAGGACTATACTAATGTATTGTATATCTGCCGTATTTGTATCGAACTTAACTGCGGGTTAATAGCAGATTAAAAACGGAATAGAAGTTGGTATATACAAAAAAATACCGCTTCTGCTTTATCTGTGCAAGAGTGTCTGGCATAACCCACGAATAAAAAAGCAAAAGCATATAACTCAGTCCGGCCGTGGCGGTCGGACTGAGCGAAGAGAATTACACAAAGTACTGCCTTTATCTTCTTCGAAGAGCCTTATTACTCTGTATTTTAGCAGGCAATTTCATGGGTGCATGCCATGTTGTAGAACGCGATCTTCTTGCAGGTGCAGAGACTGTAGATGAGAATTTCGTAAGTTCTAATTGGGTATATAAATAATCCCGGGCGAAGAAATTGTAATTATCTGCATAGAACCACTCAAAAGTGTATCCATTTGCATAGTGCCCTTTTGAATCGGCTGTATTTGAAGGGCTAAGAACGACTTTCCCATTGGAGTTGAAAGTTAGCCATGCCTCTCCATCTGATATATTGTCGATGAGACCATAATCACTGGTACTGTTGAAATATATCGGATAGAATACAGAGAAAAAAGCTGTATCCCCCTTTTCCTGAATTGTGAATGTGTTTTTAGACCAATAGGTACCTCGATGTAATTGGAGTGCTTTGTTGGTGGCGTTGAATTCGCCTAAAGCCACATCAACGGAATATCCACCGGCTAAACCTTCCACACACACTTTTTCTTCTTGATTAGTTGTTGTGTAAGTGTATATTTTAACAGTATCCCAAGACCAGTTGTTTCCTATTTCCGGCAAGTATACACTAGCATGATACATACCTACGAAATCGGAGACTTGAGATCCTAAAGTGGAACTTTGCGAACCTGTTGTGCGGAAGGATTTAACGGTAGTGCCATAGTAATACTGCGTACCGATTTTATAGTACATCCGATAATAATAAGTGGTAGCTTGGCTGAGCGATTGGAATGTGCCGCTTAAATTCTTCTGACCGCTCCATGTGTTAACACCGCTGTTCCATAGATAATAAGAGTACCAGCTGCTATTAAATGTCGGATTGTTGTCTGTTGCAGCAATAAAACCACATTCTGAGATTTGCCCTACCGCGTCCTTGCCGATAGTGATAGAGCCGCTCACTTTTGCGGAGTTGTTGGTTATATCCGTCACATCGTTTAGTGAAAGAGTTATTGCATCATCCGGTGTAAGCGTAGTGAAATCCAGCACATTGCCGTATAGCGTTTCTCCGTCTACAACCACATAGCCACGGAAATAGTATCGTGTGCTACTTTTCATAGCAGAAATTTTAACGCTATAATCTCCGGTTTTACCTACTTCCGCCCAATTTGTAGAATTGTTATCTTCTATTTTCGGATTACTGGAAGTGGACATTACAAAGCCTCTTTTTTCAAGACTTACATTTTCTCCAACCAATTCCACAGTTGCGTTCAGTTGTGCTGTTGTCGTAGTAATCTGTGTAGCCGCTTTAGTAGTGACTTTAGCTGTTCCGTTGGTAGTGAAAGATACCACTTTTCCTGTAACCATTCCCCAGCGATTACTAATGAACGGAAGCGCATAATAAGTGGTATTCGCACTTAATCCTTCTACTGTAAAAACATAGCCACCGTATTCATTATAGACTTGCCGGTATACATCCCTGTTCTCATCTTTAATAACAAGACCATGTCGCTCGTCTTTATCAGTTGGATTTGTGTTTGTGGATATGAAGACACCAAATTCTTCTACAGTTGCGCGAGTACGCTGTCCGTCTTGGTCGCAAACATAGATGAGCACATCTGCTGTAGAACTATGTGCAGATATTTCTGTATTAGAGATATAGGTTGCATCATAGAACTCGTCTTGGCAAGCCGTAAAAAGTACGGCTAAAGAGCATAGTATAAAATATATCCGTTTCATTTCTTCTTATCTTTGAATGTGTAACCTAAACCAACTTTTAACTCGTGCATAGTATAGTAATCATAATCAGTTAGCACAGAATAGCCTGCAGAGATAGTAAAACCTTTGATACTGCCTTGCAAGCCGACATCCCACATCATACCATGCGTTACTGAAAAAGGTCTTATCATAACCCATTCGCCGGAACTTATCTGTCGCGTGACTGATTGATATCCGTATCCTGCGCCGATATAGAGATAGAGAGGAATGACCATTCTGACGATTCCTCCGAGTGTTAACGATGCCCGGTTGTAACTATTCTTGCCTGTGTAGAAAGGGTAGAGATCATAATATTGGTAACCAAACCCTGTCTGATAATGATCTTGTCCCATTGAGCCATTTCTTTCTGCGGTGTAGTCGTTCCCATAGTGCATACCCGTACTGACCATCACATTTGCATAGTAGCCAAATAGTTTGACACGTCCATATGTAATACCGAAAGAGTGCAACTTGAAATCATCTATAAACCCCAAGCCGTAGTTAGCGAGTACGAAATTCTCCCATTCGTACACATTTTTCTTTTTCACTTTCTCTTGTTTAATCTCCAAGCCTGTGTAGTTGAATGTCTGTGCCTGGATAGATGTGAGTGCCAACAAAGAGAAAGCTATGATCAAATAGCGTTTCATAATCAGTTACGTCTAATTTCTTCTGTACGTTCCTTAGTTTCCACTTGACGGTCTGTCAAGATATGCTGCTCGTCTTTTTTGTCAATGATAAGGCGATTGAGTTTGACGATAGTAGAATCCGCTGTCTGGAGATCGCGGAAATGTGTGTAAGTAGCCGGATAGCCTTTTACACGTATTTCAACATTCATTTGTGAGCCGCTGCTGCTTGTCGTTTTGATGCTATAAATAGGCGATACAATGAGTGAGCAATTCTCACGATCGATAAACTCAAAAAGGGCTTGTGCTTTGAGTTCGTCCATACGCATGTTCATGAATTTCTCTGCACGTTCGAAATACTTTTCTTCACTTTCTTTCTTCCGTATTTCCGGGAGAGTAATCGTTTCCCTTAACACGTAATCTTTGGGAGTGGATTGCGTAATATTCAAACTTGCCACCAACGGAACAATGAACATGTTGCCATTGTTCTTCAACTGCGTGGCTTCATACTTGCTCACTGATGCACCTTGAATGGCATTGTTTTGAGCAAACATAGTTCCTGTTGCTGCAACAAGAGCTAAAAGAAGGACTTTTGCTTTCATAAGATTTAATAGTTTGTAATGTTAATTAAAATAATGGTACCATTTATCATTTGCGACCCATTGAGTAACTACATAGGTGAAATTTCCAATATAGTAGTCTCCTTTATATGAGTCTCTATTGATAGATGCTCTTCCGAGATAGCCATTGTACCCCATTGATTCCGTTACATACAGTTCAACATTTCCTTTATCATCAATCCATTTGTAGTAATAATTAGTATATTTTGTATAGGAATAGCCATATAAAGATGTCTCTAAAATGGATGTTACTTTGACACGCTCCGGCTTATCTTCTGTAGTGGTTCCGCTTCCTCCACTTGAACTGCCAGACGGAGTGAAGTTATATTCCGAGGTCATTGTAATATCGTCATCTTGCGTTATGGCATATACATAAACTCCATACCGATACCCAGACTTAAGCTATTTCAGGTCAAAAGAGATATCATAAGAGCCGGATGTTTTGCTCTGTATCGTAGCTAAATTAGAACTACTCAGAGTAGCAAAAAGCCAATCGCTTGTGTTTTGACTTGTAAGTCCATACATAATTCCTGCATCTTTGATATGTGCGTTGGTATATTTCAGATTGAACACAATGTGAGCAGTGGTTGCTGTACATGTAATGTCCTGCATAGTTACAGATACATTCTCTTGATTATTGTTCGGTTCATTCCTGTCTTTGCAGGCAGTAAAGAGACACATGACAATTGCTGTCACAATAAGTAAATAAATCTTTTTCATAATCTGGAAGTATGATTTGTCATTTAACATCTTGTACAAGACGGACTGAAAGGCCATAACAGCGATAAATGTCGTCAAGTTGTGGATTGAGGGCGTGTGCATCAAAGAAGAGTGCTTTGTCAGGTGTTGCCGACCAATAGATACTAATCTCACCAACATTGACCACTTCAGTGCCCCAACGAGCACCCGCAGAAGGTAAAAAGACTGCATCGGCCGATTCCAACACCGACCACTGCTCCGCAGTATAGGTGTTGTGCGAGAAGTTGTCACCCTTGGAATTATAGTAATATACACCTTGGGTGTCTGCCAAGCCTCGTGTGGTACTGGCTGTGAACGAGACACCTGCGGGAAGAACCCAGTTGTCAGGCAAAACGATAGTTCCGTTTACCCCATTGACAGAGCCTAACCCAAAGAGTGTAGCGGCATTAGCACGCGTGTAGAACAAATACACCCACTCGTCCTTTGTCAGCGTACGCCATAGATTGGCTTTATTGCCCCCATTGGAGATAGCATTTGCACCCCAGTCTGTGAATGTGCTATAGTAATTATCGTCCGTGCTGGTCAGAACGGGATTGCTACCCGTTCCCCAACCGAACAAATCTATCCAACCTGCATAAGATGACGAGATATTTGCATTATCATTGCCGATAATGTCATACTGGTTAGCTGCAAACCTCCAGATGCCTGTGCCGGCTTGATACTGCAAATTGCCTTGTGAAAAATGCACTTGTTTTGTAGCAGAGACGCTAAATGTTCCATTCAAGATACCACTGGTAGCCGTTGTTTCCTTTCCTTCATTATTTGGCTCATTCCTTTGTTGGCAGGAAGTTGCAGTAATGGCCATAACTGCAATCAATAAGAGGAGTATATGTCTTCTCATAATTTTATGGATTTAATTGTTTATGGCAATGCTACAATATTGTATTCTCCCCATCGGGAATCTGATTTATATGCATCTACACTTCTGCTTGGAACGTAGATAGAATAAGATGGGGTGCCACCTCTATAATAAAACGTATACGATCCCAATGCAGGAGGAATGACAGCATAACATATCACTCGCCTGATCTCATAGGAGCCGAACGCGTTATCACCTATATTGGTGCATCCTTCACCGATTATAATATCCTCAAGATCACTGGATGCAAATGCTTGGTCTCCTATGGTTTTTACGCTGTTGGGAATAACGATATCGGTAACTGCTGCTTCGCGAAAAGCTCTGCTACCTATATGGGTGATACCTTCCGGTAAGTGGATTTCCTTAATCTCAAAGATATGTGGGTCCCCCCATTCTTCTATATAACTCCATGGACCAATAGTGTCAAAATCAAACATCGCTCCCTCTCCGGTTATATCCAAGGTGAATGTCTGCTCGTCATAGATCCAATATAGATTTTTGCCGCATGGCTCGCCTTTCACTATCGGCTGCGGATCGTCCGGCTCTCCGGGATTGACCGTAGAGTCCTTTTTCATACAGGAACACAACATAGAGACCACTAAGGCCGCTATGACAAATAATAGTTGCTTTTTCATGATGACATGATTTTAATTGTTGATAGTTATGGTATATATTTTGTCCGACTGGGCATTGACATAATGCGAGGAATGCAATTGTAAGGAAATTACCTCGTAGGTGTCTATAGAATAAGAATGCTCTGATTGTACTTTGGTCTTAGTTGTACCGCCAGATTGCAAAGTCCCACCATCTTGATAATATGTTTCACTACAAGATATTTTATAATAATACGTATGTCGTGAATTATTCTTAATGACAATAGTGGACAAATATGTCTTATCATTACAAGCAGTCAGTAATAGACAAAGACAGAGAGGAACTATGTAAATAAATCTTTTCTTCATAGAGATACAATATTTATTTAATACGCACAAACGGGCCTAAAGTCTCTTCATATTTGGTGTCAGGGTCTTCTATAAGACAGAATTTATCAAGGCCAAACCATTGCACTCTATAAGTGTGTTTTTCATAATGGCTATCATCCCATAACCAACCTATTGCTTCGTTTGTATCATCATTATATTCATACATTATATCATGGGTTAAGAATTGTTCATCGCTCTTTCTCTCAGAATCATACACATCCACCGTTCCAGATCCTCCATTTTCTTCCGGTAAATGCAGAATCCAATAACCTGTTTCATTCGTCCATTTCCAGTCTCCAACTATAGATTTGGATGTGGAAGTATTGTCCGGTTCGTTTTCATTTCCTTTTTCTTTACAGGAGGGGAACAGACAGACTACTAATGCTGTTAAGATGAAAAATAGTTTTTGTTTCATACTATAATAATTTTATTTCCCCTCTAACGCCTTCGGGGATTGGCTTTTTGGTTTTTGAGGTTGATATAAAAATGTATTAATTACTTAGCGAACTAACCTCACAGAAAGGCCATCACAAACAAAGTACCAACTAATATCTCCTGTTGTACCTGAATCAAATGAACATCCATATGCGCCATTCCCCTCATCCGAAGCTGCCGACCAATAATCACCATCTCCGGTTTTATTTTTGTATCCCCCATCACAATCATAACGACCATCTCCCGGCAAAATTATGTAGTTATGGTTAGGACCTATAATTTTATAGCCACCGAAAGTCCATGACCAAGTACATTCGTCTATCAGTTCTTGCCATTGCTCTTTAGTTGGTAGATCATAACCAAAGGCATTCACCGCCTCATCAAACGTAAAAAGATTGTATTCCTTTTGCGCATTTATTTCATTGGCATTTTTCCATAATGTGCCGGAAGGTAATCCTAAATCCACATAGTTTGTTTCCTCTTCACCATTATTATTTGGTGTGTTTTTGTTTGCACATGCCGTGAATAGACATGTAATCCCAATGGTTAGAATAAATAATAGTTTTCGTTTCATGATTTAAGTATTTTTATTTCCCCTCTTACGCCTTCGGGGATTGGCTTGTGTTTTTAAGACATATATACACGAAAAACGTGAGGCTTGTTAGCTTCAATCTGGGTGCTTGAGGTTCTCGACTACCTTATTAGACCATCTATCTACCGAACAAGACTCACGCATTGCGTGAGCATTAAAAGCCTTGTTCTTGGTCTAATAGGTTTGAAACTGTCGAGATTTCAAGTACCCAAGTTCTCACCCTTTCGGGTTCGATTTCAACTTAGCTGAATGCTTATTTATGTATGTTGTTTGTCTGTTGTTTTATGCCATAGGCGGGTGGTGGTTTGAAACCGTTAAATTGTTAAACTGTTAACTGGCGGAGATAGTTCTCCCATTTGGTGTTGCGCATATCGCCGGAACGAAGGAACTCCTCGTGCATCGCAAAAGCGAGAGAGAGGTTGTGCGGGGTCTGGCCGTGCTTGGCGTACTTGAGGTAATCGCGCAGCATCTCGCGGTACTCGGGAGCGACGCAGTTGTTGATGATTTCCTCTGCACGCTGGCGCGGGCTCTTGCCGCGGAGGTCCGCCACACCCTGCTCGGTCACGATGACCTTGACGGAGTGCTCGGAGTGGTCGAGGTGGGTGACCATCGGCACGATAGACGAGATAGCACCGTTCTTCGCGGTGGAAGCGGTCGTGAATATACTAAGGTACGCGTTGCGCGCGAAATCTCCACTGCCGCCGATGCCGTTCATCATCTTCGTGCCTGTGACATGGGTGGAGTTTATATTGCCGTAGATATCCGCCTCAAGGGCTGTATTGATAGCAATCAAGCCGAGCCGGCGGATGATCTCCGGGTGGTTGGAGGTCTCCTGGGGACGGAGAAGCATCTTGTCGTGGAAGAAACTCAGATTGTCAAGCACTTCCTTCATCTTGCCCTCTACGAGTCGCAGCGAGCATCCGGAAGCGAACTTGCAGTGCCCTGTTTCAATCAGATCGACCACCGAGTCCTGCACCACCTCCGAATACATCTCAAACGGCGGGATGTGGGGGTTCTTGCCCAACTCACCGAGGACGGCGTTGGCTACGTTACCTACACCGCTCTGGATAGGCAAGAAGGACGCAGGGATACGTCCGGCTTTCATCTCCGCCTCCAGGAAAGCAGCTACGTTAGCGCCAATCTTGGCAGTAGTAGCATCAACAGGCGTGAAAGGTGCAATCTCGTTCGGGCGGTTGGTCTTGACGACAGCCGCAATCTTGGCGGGATCGACCTTGATATGGTCGGAGCCGCAGCGGTCGGAGGGTTTGTAGATAGGTATCTCGCGACGGCAGGGAGGATCGAGCGGCTCGTAGAGGTCGTGCATACCGCGCATGGTGGCGGGGAACATCTCATTGAGTTCGACGATGATCTTATCCGCCATGCGGCAGATAGTAGGCATGATACCTACTCCGGCGGCAGGGATAATCGTACCGTCCTCGCCTACATAGGAAGCCTCGATGATGGCGAACTTGGGTTTGGGGAGGAAGCCGTAACGGAGGTCTTGCGCCATGTGGCTAAGGTGCATATCGAAATAGTGCGTACCCTCGGCGTTGATCTCCTCACGCATGGATTTGTTGGACTGATAGGGAGTACGGAACTCGACAGCGTGGGCGCGTGCCAAAGCACCGTCGCAACTGTCGCCCATTGACGCACCTGTCTCCAGTCCTACGCGGAACGGTTTGCCCTCGGCGTGCAGTTTCTCTGCGCGCTGCGCCAAGGCAAAAGGAACCGCCTTGGGCACACCGGTGGCGGTAAAACCACCCATGCCCAAGACGTCACCATGTTGGATTAGCTCAGCGGCTTCCTCCGCTGACATAAAGGGAAGTGCCATAATACTTTTTCTTTGTACTTTGTACTTTGTCCCTTTGTACCTTATTCTGCTTTGCCATCGGAACCGAGGACGTTGATGATCTTGTGCTTGTAGAGCTCTACCATCAAATCGCGTGCAGGACCGCAGTATTTGCGCGGGTCGAACTCAGCCGGCTTCTCGGCGAACACTTTGCGGACAGCAGCGGTGAAAGCGAGACGGGAGTCGGAGTCGATGTTGATCTTGCAGACAGCGGATTTGGCAGCCTTGCGGAGTTGCTCCTCGGGAATACCCACTGCGTCAGGCAGTTTGCCGCCGTACTGGTTGATCATGTCCACATACTCCTGCGGAACGGAAGACGAGCCGTGGAGCACGATGGGGAAGCCCGGAAGCTGCTCCATGACTGCGTCGAGTACGTCGAAAGCCAATGGAGGAGGAACGAGACGACCGGTCTTCGGGTCACGGGTACACTGCTCCGGCGTGAACTTGTATGCGCCGTGGCTGGTACCGATGGAGATAGCCAAGCTGTCACAACCTGTGCGGGTAGCGAAATCAACCACCTCTTCCGGCTTCGTATAATGGCTTACCTCGGAAGCCACCTCATCCTCCACACCTGCGAGAACGCCGAGCTCAGCCTCTACAGTTACATCGAACTGATGAGCGTACTCTACCACTTTCTTGGTGAGGGCGATGTTCTCCTCGTAAGGAAGAGAAGAAGCGTCAATCATAACGCTTGAGAAACCGAAGTCCACGCAGCTCTTGCAGAGCTCGAAACTGTCTCCGTGGTCGAGGTGCAAGCAGATCTGCGGGTGCTCCCAACCAAGCTCTTTGGCGTACTCTAC
>FLNW01001328.1_pt1 | contig 13696 bp, 9 predicted proteins | sample 1140371 | NCBI WGS metagenome assembly FLNW01 (sample SAMEA3878170, study PRJEB12797) | bioreactor metagenome | biome: Moose rumen | place: Sweden | collected 2011-10
ATAGATAAACCCTTAAGTCTTAAAATCCCTATTTCAGGGGATTGCGGAATTGCGAAAATAGCAGTAATTTTGTATCAAATTTTGGAACATATCTGATACATAGTCATGCAAAAGCGATACGTAATTCTTATCCTGTTGGTTTCGTGTGCGTTACGCATGTATCCGAGTGATTCTATTTTAGTGAGTCAATCGGATTTGCAATCGCTAATAGAGCGCGTTGAGCGTTTGGAGAAAGCGCAAAAGGAGCAGCAGGCATCAGACTCCGTTTCCCCAAAAATGGTGAAACAGGAAAGGCAAGGAGGCAGGTTTGTGATTGGCGGCTATGGCGAGGCCACTATCAAGCGTTGTTTTTACAGCAACAATTATCTACGCTACCTCACCCCTTCCAAATATGCCAACGACCAGTACGGCGAAGTGGATCTGCCGCATGTGGTCATCTACATGGGCTATGATTTCGGCAAGGGCTGGTCTGTCGGCACGGAGATTGAATTCGAACACGGCGGTACGGAGAGTGCTGTCGAGATAGAGGAAGAGGAAGGCGGCGAGTACGAGGCGGAGATAGAACGCGGCGGAGAGGTGGCGCTGGAGCAGTTCTGGCTTCAGAAAGCCTTCAACCGCTATGCCATTCTGCGCGCAGGTATGCAGGTCGTCCCAGTTGGAGGACTCAATGCACACCATGAATCGACCGAGTATTTCGGTGTCTATCGTCCCGAAGGTGAGTTCACGATAATGCCCTCCACATGGCACGAAGTGGCACTGACGTTCATGGGTTCCACCAAGTTCGGTTTGCACTATCAGGTGATGTTTCTGCCGGGCTTGGACAGCGACCGTTTCAACCGCAAGAATTGGATCAAACCCGGAGCGGGCAGCCCCTACGAGTTCAAACTGGCGAATGTTTATGCGGGCGCAGCGCGCGTGGATTACAAAGGTGTACCCGGTTTGCGACTCTCACTCTCCGGCTACTGCGGCAACTCGTTCAGGAACACTCTGAGCAGTGTCCGCAACGAGGAGTTCGACTCTATACGCGGTACGGTCTCCATCGGCAGTTTCGACTTCGCCTACAACGACCATAACTGGATTGCACGCGGAGGCGTCACCTACGGTCACCTGAGCGACGCAGCGGCGATTGAAGCGTACAACAAAGTGATGCGTAAAGACTCGCCATCCTCCAAGCAATGGGTGGCATCGGACGCGATAGCTGCCGGTGCCGAACTGGGCTACGATTTCTTCTCGCTCAACCCCACGCTGCGGAAACACAACCAGCGGTTCTACGTCTGGGGCAGATACGACTATTATGACTCCATGTTCCGCCACAACGGCGAACGGAGCACCACATACGCTTGGTGCGGACGGCAGAAGATATCCTGCGGGTTCAACTATTTCCCGATAAAAGAAATCGCCTTCAAGGCGGAGTTCGCCTATTCCATCCTCAACAAGAAAAGGGATGCAACGGGCGCATTGGTGAAGTTCTACAACGACGAACCCGCCATCGCGTTCGGCATCGTGTATGCGGGGTTATATAAATTATAGAAATAACAAATTAACAAATTAACAAATTAACAATTATTATGAGAAAATTTCTTTATTTCGCAAGCTGTATGCTTGCATTAACACTTGTTTCCTGCGAGAAAAACCAACAAGTGTCGGATGGTTACGCTACAGGCGATTTTGCAACGCTGCCTGACGCAGAAATCTCCAACAACGAGAAAATCTTCAAGAACGCGCTCGTTGCGTATGTCAACAACACCGTTTTCCCGACCTATGAAGGGATGGCAGACAATGCAGTCAAATTGGCGGAGCAGGTGACGGACATTCTCAATGCCGCTCAAGCAGGCGATAAAGCCAACACCGCATTGGTAGAAAAAGCATGCGAGTCATGGACTGAGTCCCGCAAGTACTGGGAGCAGAGCGAGGCTTTCCTCTATGGTCCGGCTGGTGACTATAGCATTGACCCGCACATTGACTCATGGCCTTTTGACCAGGCAGCTTTCGAGGATATCATCTCCAACCCTGACGCTATGTCGAAACTGCGCACAGAGATGGCTGATGGTACGTTTGTCGTAACAGACGGAAGCGAGTTTGACGAGTATGGTCTGATGGGTTATCACGCACTTGAGTTTGCTCTCTTTGCTCTTTCTGCTGACGGTCAGACCTCTTCGGCACACAAAGTGGGCGACTTCACAGTGGACCAATGGACGTTCATGGCGGCTGTAGCCAACGACCTGCGTAACCAGTCTATCCTCTTGGAGGCTTCGTGGAAAGGTTACGGACGTGTATCGGCTGCCAAACGCGCTTTCCTTGACCAAGCCAAGATGAAGGGCAGTACGTATGACTACCTCTATAACGGCTACGCATCTTATATGCTCCAACCGGGCGTGGGGGACAAGAAATATGCTACCTACCAGGAAGCGGCAGAGGAAATCATCGCCGGAGCTATCGACATCGCCGACGAGGTGGGTAACAGCAAAATCGGTGCTGCTGCCAATGCAATTCCGGGCTCGGAGAGCTATGAAGAAGACCACGATAACATCGAGTCTCCCTATTCGCTCCACTCAATCAGGGACTTCAAAGATAATATCGTCAGCATACAAAATGCATTCTTCGGCTCAAAGACAAACGATGCCAGCGTGAACGACTTCGTAGAAAAGAAAAATACACAGGTTTCTGCTGACGTGAAGACAAAAGCTGCCGCTGCAATCGATGCTATCGGACAGATTAAAGAGCCGTTTGTGGAACATGCTAAAGACCCCGAAGCACAAACTGCTATCGCCGCTGTCGAAGAATTGCAGGATGCACTGAAACAGGCATGGCAGGTTGTTTCCGGCACCCAATGGGTGGATGAAGAAGACGAAGAATAAACAAAACTATAAAAAATAATTTTGTTATGTTGACGGACAAATCGTTAATGCTGATTCCGATATTTCTGTTGGGAATGTTGGTAACGGCTTGTAATCCTACCAATCCCAACGACGGTATTACTGTTGACCCCGATCCGGAGAAAGCGGACATGCCGGAGTGGTACTATACCGGAGGCAAGTTGGGTACTACCTATTTCAATAGTACTTCCAATTGCTTCCAGCAGTCCACACCCGCTGTGGACAAGATGGGCAATGGGGGGGATTTCACCCTCGGCGACCAGCTTGCTGAGCGTCCGTTTAACACTAACGCTACGGGGACGCGTTCAGGTCTCGGACCGGTCTATGTGCGCGCTTCGTGCCAGCACTGCCACCCCAACTACAGCCATGGAATGACAGTTCCTGCCGGAACATACGACGCAGGCAACATAGGCAACGGTACACTGCTGGTGGTTTATAACCCCAACACGAACGCGTACGTGCCGTGGCTCGCAGGTATGCCGCAACTCTTCGGAGCAGCACCATTCAAGGCTCCTCTCAATCCGGATATGATTACTGTGGAGTGGAAGAACGCCACCGACGAACACGGCAACAAGTTCCCAGACGGTGAGACTTACGAACTCCGCTATCCTGAGGTTCACATGCCGAACACAGCTGTGTATGTGTATAATCAGGGCTACCGTGACCCGGACGGTCTGCTGGAGAGCGAGGGCTATGTGGTTGTGCTGGAGAATACCATCGGCATCTACGGTACCGGTCTGCTCGATGCCATCTCCGATGAGGACATCATCGCCCAGTATGACAAGGAAGCGGCGGACGGCAAACTCAAGAACGGTCTGAATCCTGCCTTCTATGACGGGGGCTTCCTGACAAGCGGTTACTACAAGAACGACCCGCAGTGGGGACCGAAACGCTTCACCTACGCCCTCACGCGCGGACCTCTGCAGGATGCAGCCGGTGCCAATGCTATATGGAATATCACCAACGTAACCCGCTCCGACCGTACATATCACTATCTGGACATGAACGGCACGATTTACGCCGAGTACGCCTCCAAGGACAAGAACGTACAGGACGGTTTCGAATCGTACATCGCCAAGATTGACCCGGACAGGAAACACCCCGAGTGGTGGAGTGACGACAAAGAGGCAAATATCTATAACTACCTGACAAGCAAAGACCTCCCCGTTGAGATGTCGGATGCCGAATTTACACAGTTCATGGTTTGGCACCGTGGCTTGGCGGTTCCTGCTGCACGTAACGTGACGGATAGTGCCGTCCTCCGAGGCAAAGAGCTGTTCACGCAGATAGGCTGCGACTACTGCCATCGTCCTACATGGACCACCGGTGCTGACATCGTACGTGACCCGAACACGGACATGAACCTCACGGGAAGCGACCTGCCGCGCTACCCCAACCAGAAGATATGGCCCTACACCGACATGGTGCAGCATAAACTGCATATGGAGAACGACATCCGCACCGGCTGGTGCCGTACCACTCCTCTCTGGGGACGCGGACTCCACCGCAAAGCAACGGGAGACGCCTACGATGCACGTCTCCACGACACACGTGCACGCAACGTCATTGAGGCAATCATGTGGCACGGCTATAGCGAAGAGAGCGATGCCTACTATCCGACGCAGAAATTCTATGAGTTGGACAAAGAAGACCGCGATGCTGTCGTAGCCTTTCTCAATGCCATTTAATATGGATTTATTACGACCATTCAGGCTTAAACGCAAACCCTTTACCGGACTGTTGCACATTGCTCTCATGACCATCGTTGTGGGAGCTTGTGTAACCCATTTCTGGGGCGAACAGGGACAGGTTCATCTACGTCTGGCAGAGACTACTGCATTGCAAACGAACCACTCCAAACTGAGTATTTTCCTCTGGGATTTCCGGATTGTGAGCGACTCGGAAGGCAATCCTGCGGATTTCATCACCGAACTGCGCATCATGGAGAACGGCAAGATGCGCGACGAGAACGGACAATTGGCTGTGGGAGAAGGCGTTGTGCGGATGAACAGACCGCTCAAATACCACGGCTACCGTTTCTGTCAGTCCGATTACGACAGCGACGGGCAGGGCGTGACCCTGAGTTATAACTACGATCCATGGGGCATAGGTATAACCTATACCGGCTATGCCTTGCTACTGATAGCCATGATAGCTTTCTTCTTCCAGAAGAACACTTATTTCCGTGTGTTGCTCCTCAAACAGCATAAATGGCTGATGATTGGTCTCGGCATAGTTGCTGTGGTGCTGGCGATTGTAATGACCAGGGTCGTTACTCCCAAACCGCCTCTGCAACCTGTTCTACAGACGCCTCTGCTGGGCATACATGTCTCGGTCATCATGCTGTCATACACGCTTTTTGCAGCAATCATGGTCATTGGCATCTTGGGACTGAGCCTGCCTAAAAAACGTGAGGCGCTGATGCAATTATCCCAAGTCCTGCTCTATCCGGCTGTTTTCTGTCTTACCATTGGAATCTTTGTAGGCGCCGTGTGGGCGAACATGTCTTGGGGCAGGTATTGGGGATGGGACCCCAAAGAGACCTGGGCGCTGATAACCATGCTTGTCTATGCTGCTCTGCTGCATTGGCCGCTCATCGCTCCGAAGAACAACCGCCATTCGGCAATCATCTTTCATGTGCTGAGCATCATAGCATTCTTCTTCGTACTCTTCACCTATTTCGGCGTGTCCTATCTCCTCGGTGGATTGCATTCATACGCCTGATAGGGTAGGACGGGGCACCCGGGCATAAAAATGCGGAAAAATGGCATGCGCGCTTGTGTATGTCATTTTTTTTGTGTAATTTTGTACCCGAAAAAGAAAAATCAATTACAACAACCATAAAAACACACAACACAATGAAAGTACAAACTATCATGTCGCAACTGTCTGCGAAACATCCGGGCGAGGCAGAGTACCTGCAGGCCGTGCAAGAGGTTCTTGAATCCATTGAGGAGGTGTACAACCGTCACCCCGAGTTTGAGCAGGCGAAGATCGTGGAGCGGATGGTCGAGCCCGACCGTATCTTCACGTTCCGCGTCACGTGGATCGACGATGAGGGCGAGGTGCGTACCAACCTGGGTTACCGCGTTCAGTTCAACAGTGCCATAGGCCCGTATAAAGGCGGCTTGCGTTTCCACAGAGCCGTTACGCCGTCGATGCTCAAGTTCCTCGGTTTCGAGCAGACCTTCAAGAACGCACTGACCACCCTGCCGATGGGCGGAGCGAAAGGCGGTGCGGACTTTGATCCCGTGGGCAAATCCGATGCCGAAATCATGCGTTTCTGCCAGGCCTTCATGCTCGAGCTATGGCGGTGCATCGGTCCCGACCAGGATATTCCGGCAGGCGACGTAGGAGTAGGCGGACGCGAGATAGGATTCCTCAACGGCATGTACCAGAAACTTGCACGCGAATACCATACAGGAGTGTTGACCGGAAAAGGCATGACATGGGGAGGTTCGATCCTCCGTCCGGAGGCTACCGGCTTCGGTGCGCTCTATTTCACGCAGCACCTGCTGCACAAGGCGGGCAAAGATATCAAGGGCAAACGCGTGGCTCTGTCCGGCTTCGGCAACGTAGCTTGGGGCGCCGCCACCAAAGCCGTCGAACTGGGTGCCAAGGTAGTGGCCATCAGCGGTCCCGACGGCGTAGTGGCTATCAAGAACGGCATTACCAAGGAGATGATTGACTACATGCTCGTCATGCGTGCGTCAAACCGCAACAGAGTGCAGGACATGGCGGACAAGTTCCCCAAGGAATGTGTCTTCACCGCCGGCAGGAAAGCATGGTCTGTCCCCTGCGACATCGCACTCCCCTGCGCTTTCCAGAACGAACTCTCCGAAGACGATGCCAAGGAACTCAAGGCCAACGGATGCTGGTGCTGCTGCGAGGTCAGCAACATGGGCTGCCAGCCCGGTGCCATTCATTTCTTCCAGCATAACGGCGTGCTTTTTGCGCCCGGCAAAGCGGTCAACGCAGGCGGCGTGGCTACCTCCGGTCTGGAGATGACCCAGAACGCAGAACACCTGAGCTGGAAAGCCGAAGAGGTGGACCAGCGGCTGCATCATATCATGGAGTCCATCCACGAGCAGTGTGTCCGTTACGGCACACGCCCGGACGGCTCTGTCGATTATGTCAAGGGCGCCAACATCGCCGGTTTCATGAAGGTCGCTACCGCGATGCTTGAACAGGGCATCATTTAAATAGTCAACTAGTCGTCTAGTCAGCTAGCCGGCTATTAAAAAAAACTCCAGTAATAACCATGTACGACAATTTTCAATCCCACCTGCGCTCCACGCTTCAGGAAATCCGCGAGGCAGGTTTGTATAAAAACGAACGGGTGATTATCACACCCCAGTCTTCGGGTATTCAGGTCGAGGGCGGCAAAGAGGTCATCAATTTCTGCGCCAACAACTATCTCGGCCTTGCCGACAATCCCGAGCTCATCCAGGCTGCGAAAGACCGCATGGATGCACGCGGCTACGGCATGGCGTCCGTGCGTTTCATCTGCGGAACCCAGGATACCCACAAAGAACTCGAGCGCGTCATCTCCTCCTTCTTCGGCACCGAGGACACCATCCTCTATGCCGCTTGTTTTGATGCCAACGGCGGTCTGTTCGAGCCGCTGCTGACCGAGGAGGACGCCATCATCTCCGATGCACTCAACCACGCCTCTATCATCGACGGCGTGCGGCTCTGCAAGGCGGTGCGTTACCGTTATGCCAACGGCGACATGGCAGACCTCGAGGAACAGCTCAGGAAAGCGCAGGCGCAGCGCTTCCGCATCATCGCCACCGACGGCGTCTTCTCCATGGACGGCAATGTCTGCCCGCTGGACAAGATCTACGAACTGGCGAACAAATACAACGCCCTCGTCATGGTGGACGAGTCCCACTCCGCCGGTGTAGTCGGCAGAACAGGTCACGGCGTGACGGAGCTTTACAACCTCCGCGGAAAGATAGAAATCATCACCGGCACGCTCGGAAAAGCCTTCGGTGGCTCTGTCGGAGGATTCACTACGGGCAGGAAAGAGATCATCGACCTCCTGCGTCAGCGCAGCCGTCCGTATCTCTTCTCCAACTCCATCCCGCCGATGATTGCCGCCGCGGGAATCAAGACCTTCGAGATCCTCACCCGCTCCAACGAACTGCAGGACCGCCTGCATGAGAACACCGCCTATTTCATCGACAAGATGAAGGCCGCAGGCTTTGATATCAAACCCACCCAGTCGGCTATCTGTGCCGTCATGCTCTATGACGCACGCCTGAGCCAGGAGTTCGCTGCGGCGTTGCAGGAAGAAGGCATCTATGTCACCGGTTTCTATTATCCCGTGGTGCCGAAAGGCCAGGCGCGTATCCGTGTGCAGGTCTCCGCCGCTCACACCCGCGGACAGCTCGACCGTGGCATCGCCGCCTTCACCAAGGTCGGCAAAGAATTAGGAGTCTTGAAATAACCCCGGATCTCCGGAACTCCGGAACTCTGGATCTCCGGAACTCTGGAACTCCGGCAACCCAATCACAAAAATGAAAGCATTAGTTAAGAAATTCGCCGAACCCGGCATATGGATGGAGGAAGTGCCGATGCCCGAGGTGGGGGTCAACGACGTACTGATCAAGGTCATCAAAGCCGCTATCTGCGGCACCGACCTGCATATGTATAAATGGGACGCGTGGTCGCAGGCCCACTGCCGGCCGCCTTACACCATGGGACATGAGTTCGTCGGCATCGTTGCCGAGGTCGGACCCGGTGTCCGCAATTTCCGTGTCGGCGAACGCGTCACGGCAGAGGGACACATCGTCTGCGGACATTGCCGCAACTGCCGCCGAGGCATGGGGCATGTGTGCGAAAACACCATCTCCGTGGGCATCATGGGCAAGGACGGCTGTTTTGCGGAATATGTCACTATTCCCGAATCCAATGTAGTGCGCCTCCGTCCCGAGATACCCGACGACTTCGCAGCCATCATGGATCCTTTCGGCAACGCCACACATACGGCGCTCGCTTTCCCGCTTCTGGGCGAAGATGTGCTCATCACCGGTGCCGGACTCATCGGAACGATGGCGGCGGGCATTTGCCGCTATGCGGGAGCCAAGAACATCGTTGTAACCGACATCAACCCCCTCCGCCTGGACATAGCCAGACGGATGGGTGCCACACTCGCAGTCGATGGCTCCAAAGGTGAGACGGTGCAAGGCGCGATGGAGCAACTCGGCATACGCGGATTCGACGTCGGACTGGAGATGTCCGGCGCGCCCGCGGCGTTCAATGAGATGATCGAGCATATGTACAAAGGAGCCAACATCGCCCAGCTCGGCATACTCCCCTCGGACACACAGGTCAACTGGTCCGATGTGATCTTCAATGCCTTGACAATCAAGGGAATCACCGGCCGCCGCATGTGGGAGACATGGTACCAGATGGAGCAGATGCTCCTCGGCGGACTTGACCTCTCGCCGGTCATCACACACCGCTTCCGCTTCGAGGATTTCCAAAAGGGCTTCGACGTCATGGTCTCCGGCCAATGCGGCAAAGTGCTCTTGGAATGGTAAAGAGTGCTCCTGGAGTGGTAAAAAATGCCATCAACATCGGGTCATTCCCGACGGTGAGCCGACGGTCAAGTCAGACGTTGCGCACCCCTTAGGCTCCCCAAACACAGCCTTTCGAATGAAAATTCAACTACAAACACTGCTTAAATGAAAAAAATCTTATTTACTGTCTTTTCCTTGTTCTGCGGCATAGTGCTGGCTTTCGCCCAGCTGCCACAGGGTTTTACGGAGTATCAACTGGACAACGGGCTTACCGTCCTTTTGTGGGAAGACCATGACCAGCCGGATGTGTTCGGGATAACGGTGACCCGCGCAGGCTCTATCGACGAACCGGAAACGGCAACGGGTCTGGCGCACTATCTGGAGCACATGCTCTTCAAGGGAACCGACCGTATCGGTGCACTCGACTGGGAAAAGGAGAAACCGCACTACGAGCATATCATTGCCCTCTACGACACGCTGGCAATGACGGCCGATCCTAAGGAACGTGAGGCTATTCAGCTGAAAATCAACGAACAGAGCCGCATCTCCGCGCAGTTCAATGCTACCGATGAGTTCTCCAACCTGATTCAGTCTATCGGCGGCGAGGATCTGAATGCGGCTACCAGCTACGACATGACCTATTACCACAACCGTTTTCCCTCCTATCAGATGGAGCGCTGGCTCACGCTCTATGCCGACCGTCTGACGAATCCGGTCTTCCGCGGCTTCCAGGCGGAGTTGGAGAATGTGTTCGAGGAATACAACATGTACTCGGACGACAACGCCCAGCATGTGCAGTCGTTCATCAACGCGGAGTTATATAAAGGGAGCGCATACGCGCGCGACATCATCGGCTTCCCAGAAGACCTGAAAAACCCCAAACTGCGTCAGCTCATAGATTTCTACAAAACATGGTATGTGCCTAATAATATGGCACTTATCCTGGTGGGTAATTTCTCGTCGGACGAAGCGAAACCGCTCATCGAGAAAACGTTCGGACGCATGATAGCCAAACCTTTGCCCTCCCGCAAACATTTCACGCCTACCGTGTTCACCTCCGACGAGCGTTTTTCTGCCAAGCTGGGATATTTCCCGGAACTCTGCGTGGCGTACGATGGTGTCAAAGTGGGAGCGGATGACGAGCTGGCATTGGATTTTGCCTGCAATCTGCTCTCCAACTCCATGGGCATCGGACTCCTGGACGAGATGATTCTGGACAACCGGCTCATGTATGCCGTGGCTTCCAACAACGGTGCACGCGAAATGGGACGTATCGAGGTGATTGCTATCCCTTATATGGATATGGAGAGCCAGTCCTATCGTTCGCTCAAGGAAACGGAGAAACTGGTCATGGCGGCTGTCAACCAACTCGTTCAGGGCAACGTGTCCGACGATCTTTTCGAGGCGGTCAAACTCAACTCTATGCAGGAGTACGACCGCATGCTCGAATACCCGATGCTCAAGGCGTTTGCGCTCCTGCAGGGATATGTGTATCAGGTGCCCTTTGAGAAACTCTTCCGCGAGAAAGAGGAACTGGCGAAACTGACCAAAGAGGATGTGATGGCTGTCGCCCGGAAATATTTCTCCGCCCCGCGCAAAACATTCGAGATTGCGGAGGGCAATCCCAGGAAAGACAAACTGGCCAAGCCGAAAATCAAACCCCTTGACCCGGCTAAAGGCCAGTCGGAATACTACCGCAACTTCACCTCTATCCCTGCCGGCAAACTGGTTCCGCGTTTTGTGGACCTGAAGGATATAGACGCGTCCAGTTTTGGCGAGAATATCTATGTCTTCGTGACGCCCAACCCGAAGAACGACATCTTCACCCTCCGCCTCAGATATGGCGTAGGTACCTACCGAAAGCCCTTGCTCCAATATGCTGTGCCTATGATGGAACTGGCGGGCATGAAAGGCGCTCCCGGACTGACTGCCGGCGAGTTCCGTGCCAAACTGGCACGACTCGGAGGCAAATGCTCCTACAGCGTCTCCGAGAACTATGTCACGGTGGATATAGAGGGTGCCGAGCAGAATATGGAGGAAATCGTTTCGCTCGTCAATCTGCATATGCTCTTGCCGGATTTTACGTCCGAGAATGACGTCAAACTCAATAATATCAAAGGCCAGTTCTATTCTTCGCGCCAGACGGAGAAAAAGAGTACGGATGTCATTGCCGATGCCGCCTATGATTATGTGCTTTACGGCAACAACTCGCCCTATATCAGGCGTACGCCCCTCAATGATCTTCTCCAACTGACAGCCTCCCAGCTGGATGCCGAGTGGCACCATGCGCTCGATTATGGTGTGGAGATCCACTATGTGGGCAAATTGCCTGCCGATTCGGTCAAGGCTTTCCTCTATGCGCATGTGCCTGTGTCGAGAACTGCTATCATGACCGACTCGCCGGTGGAGAGGCCGCGCACTTCGTTCGACCAAACCGAACTCTTTTTCCTGCCGGACGCTACGATGCAGCAGGCCAAGGTCTATCTCCTCATTGAGGGAACGCCCTACAGGAACACCGAGACGGTGCACTATCAGGCTTTCAACGAGTATTTCGGAGGAGGCTTCTCCGGACTGGTTCTCAATGAGATACGCGAGAAACGCTCTATGGCTTATTCCGCCTACGGGGCGTTTGTCACGCCGCCTGTCCAGGAACGCAACACACGTTTCGTCGGATATGTGGGCTCCCAGTCCGACAAGGTGCTGGACGCACTGGATGTCTATCGTTCGCTACTGGATTCAATGCCGCAGAACCCGGAGAACATAGAGAATATCCGTACCATCCTCCGCCAGTCTATGCTCAGCAATCATCCTACTTTCCGTACCAAGAGCCAGCGGATGACCGACTGGATGCGGCTCGGCTATTCCATTGATCCCGCTACGCTCCTGATTCGCCAGGTCCAGAAACTCAAATTCGACGATATCGTGGATTTCTATACCGCGCACGTCCAAGGCAAACCCGTCAGGATACTCGTTATGGGCGATCCCAAACAAATCAGCCAGAAGGAACTCAAAGCCCGGTTTGGCAAGGTCCATAAACTGACGGCAGGAAAAGTGTTCAGTGAATAATATGCATCGCGCAGGTTTTGTAAATATTGTAGGCAACCCCAATGTCGGCAAATCCACCTTGATGAATGCGCTGGTGGGCGAGCGACTTTCGATTATCACATCCAAGGCGCAGACCACCCGCCACCGCATCCTCGGTATCGTCAACGGCGAGGATTTCCAGATGGTCTATTCCGACACACCCGGAGTCCTCTCGCCTAACTACCGCTTGCAGGAGAAGATGCTGGAGTTCTCCCGCTCGGCACTCGTCGATGCCGATGTCCTGCTCTATGTCACCGACGTCAACGACACACCCGACCGCAACCCTGACTTCATCGGGAAAGTTCGCAAGATGGCGGCACTGAATCGGTCTGTCAGCGGTGAGGTCTGTCAGCGGGCTACGCCGGCGGTCTTTTTAGTCATCAACAAAATCGACCTCACTACCCAGGAAACCCTCGAATCCCTTGTCGCGTACTGGCATACCCTGCTGCCAGAGGCAACAATCTTCCCCATCTCCGCGCAGGAGCGTTTCGGCGTCGCGCAACTCTTTGACGCCATCCGCGACGCCCTGCCCGTAGGACCGCCTTTCTTCCCGAAGGACCAGCTCACCGACAAACCCGCTCGCTTCTTTGTCAATGAGATTATCCGCGAGAAAATCCTTCTCAACTACGACAAGGAGATCCCCTATTCCGTCGAGGTCGAAGTCGAGTCCTTCATCGATCACGATGAAAACAACCTCAAACCAGACGGCTCTGCCATTCAAAACTCCTCAAACAACACCAGACCGCTGATTGAAATCAGCGCCGTCATCTACTGCGAACGCGAATCCCAGAAAGGCATCCTCATCGGCAAAGCCGGTTCCGCCCTTAAAAGGGTAGGTTCCCAGGCACGCAAAGACCTTGAGGACTTTTTCCAGAAACCTGTCTTCCTCCAACTCTTTGTCAAGGTGGACAAAGATTGGCGTTCCAACACCGGCCGCCTCAAACACTACGGCTACGACCTGACATAAATTACGGTATCTCGTCGGTATCCCATCGGTGTCTTGTTAAAAAAAAGAAACCTGCCAAATTGTCATGTTTGGCAGTTTTTTTTTGTGTGGCACAATGTTTGTCATTATATGGGTGACTAAGTCTTTCAGCAAAGCGGTCTTTCAGTGAACGACAGTGAACGGTCTTTCAGTGAAACGGTCTTTCAGCGAAGCGGTCATAAATTTTGAATGTTTAATTAAAAATTTATATAATTATGTCTAAG
>FLNW01001329.1_pt1 | contig 13692 bp, 10 predicted proteins | sample 1140371 | NCBI WGS metagenome assembly FLNW01 (sample SAMEA3878170, study PRJEB12797) | bioreactor metagenome | biome: Moose rumen | place: Sweden | collected 2011-10
GTAGCACTTGCACGTGTTGTGAGTGCTCTCTCTTCTCGTGTCATGAATATTACAACAAGATATAAATAACTGAATACTAACATATAAACAAACTATATTATTTCGTATGAAACAGATAAAAGTGCTTCACAGATTCCGCGACAAAAACAACTACTCTCACATCTACGGTGTGGGAGAAGTTGTTACTTTCGATGACGAGCGTGCAAACGACATCGTGGCACGCGGTCTTGGGGAGTTCGTCGCGCCGAAGAAGGAGAACGGAAAGCACAAGCCATCTGATACACCCGCTGCCCCCGGCATAACCGAGAGTGGCGAGGGTGCAGGCGGTGAGGGCACTTCCGAGACCCACGACGAGAACGACGGTACAGACGCTAACAACGGCGGCAAGGACGAAGAGAGCGCAAGCGAGAGTGCGAGTGCAAGTGCAAACGAAAGCACCTCTGAACCCACCGATACCGCCGAGCAGAAAGCGGAAGAGACCGCCGAGGTACATGAACCTGCTGCCCCGAAAGAGACCAAGAAGCCGAAAGGCAATGGTACTCGCAGCCGCAGCAAAAAGGCTGAATAAGCATGACTAATCTTCAAGCATTAAAGGCGCGGGTTAATTACCCACTCACAGATGCACAAGCCGAGGAGAAACTGATGGGACGCGGTGTTAATGCCGACTCCTTTTTTGACATCGAGGTAGCAGAGAGCAAAGCGTTCCAACTGGCATACGCCGATACACTCCGCTTTCTCATTACGATGGTCAACCTCTCGCAAGGCGGTAGTATCACGGCGCAAAATATGGCAGATATAAGAGCCACCGCAAATGCTATCTATAAGAAGTATGATGAGACTCTTATCGGTGCAGCGGGTGAGCAGCCTTCGGTGATTGAAGATGTGTCTGACAACTGGTAGAGGCTATGCAGATTTTTTCCAACGGCACATTACGCTACGCAAGTGCTACGGCAGGCGGCGACCTTGATGAGCATGGCAACCCAATTCCTGCGACTGATGCAGATATGAATGAGGTTGTTTGTACAATCAACGTACAGCAAGAAAACCGTAGTGGCTCGTATGAGGACGGACGCTATAAAAACGGTTCGTATAGCGTAACGTGCAACTTGGAAGATGTCGGAGAAACCTTTAATCCAAAAACTATTCAGTTGGTGCATGAAAACAAAGGATATCTCGGAGATTTTCAAGTACAGCGCATCGAATACTACAAATTGACCGGGACAGTCGAGATATGGGTGTAACAAGCAACTGCAAAGATGTAATCAAACTTCTTTCCGTCTTTCCCGAAAGGATTGAAGAAAATATCGTGCCTTTGTTAGAGGAGGCAGGTATGCGGGCAGTTGAGCGAGCGAGAGCGAGCAAGACCTATCAAGACCAAACAGGCAACCTCACATCAAGTATAGGTTATGGGGTCGTCAAGAGCGGTCAAGTCATCCAAAGTGGCGGTTTTGGCGACGGAGAGGGCGGCGCACGTGGACGTGCAGCCCTTGAAGACCACGCCGCTGAAATAGGGAAAGGAAAATACGGACTAATCATAGTCGCAGGCATGGAGTACGCCTCTTATGTCGAACGGACTGGTCACGTAGTATTAGATGGCGCAAGATTGAACCTTGATAGTATAGTGAATGAGGTATTATCGCAGATGAAAATCACATTATGACTTGCGAGGAACTGGAAACATTACTCTATGAGCGCGTCGTTGCGGCTAACCTGCCAATCACAGGCGGCGTTTATTACCGTGGCACACGACCAATGCAGAACGAGAATGACGAACACAAGGAAGATTGTGTTGTCGCCGTTCTTACTGGTACTGGTGGAGAGTTGGCAAAGGGTACTTGTGTGGTCAATGTGTATGTCCCCGATATCCGCGTCGGTAGCGGGCAATACCTCAAGAACCGCGTGCGGTGTCAAGAAATTGGCGAAATGCTCGATGTTTTGCCCGAAGCACTTCGCAAAGGCTGCCCGGTATATTTCACTCGCTCCGAAATGATTCTTACCGAAAGCGAACCGAACTTGAAAGAGCATTTTGTTTCACTCAAAATGGACTTTAAGTTTATACAGACAGATTATTAACACTCTAAATTCATACAGATATGGCAAAGGGTAAACAAGTACAAGACCTCTCTTGGGGCAAACCGAAGATTTGGTGCGCTCCCCTCAATGATGGTGTAGAGGGCGAGTGGTTTGAACTCCCGACTCCAGTTGAGGGTTCTACTACGCTTTCTGTTACCAAGGGCGACAAGAAAGAGGCAAAAGTCGAAGGTGGCGATGTCGAGTGCGTTAAGTACAACAAAAACACCTATGCGTTGGAACTTGAGATACGTGGTGCGTTAGAAGACGGCGGTATTCGCGAGAAACCGTTTGTTGACGACGACGGCGTTATCGCAGGTAACTTTGCGCTGAAACTTCAGCCGGAGAACCCGAACGCAGAGGGTATCTATATTCGCCGCTCCAAAGTATCGTTCGAGCCAAGTTACTCGAGTGAGGACGGTACGAAGTGGAAGTACACGTTCGACGCTATCCGCACTACTGGTCATCAGACCTGCGAGTTCTGCAAGGTTGACGACCCGACGGCAGAGAGCGAGAGCGCGTCCGGCAGCGAGCCTACGGCGTAACATCAGAGCAGGCGGAGTAAGTGCCGTCTGCTTATATCGCGGTGTGGAGAAGTGGTATCTCGCTACGCTCATAACGTAGAGAACGCAGGTTCGACCCCTGCCGCCGCAACTAACAACTAATGGCTATGGGTGCAAAAGTAAAAAGACTTGAAGAAGCACCGAAAGATGTGCTTTCCGATGTCACAAACGCAATACTTGAAATGCCCACCTACTACAAAGTGAGTGGGCATGATTTTTATCTTTACCCGCCGTCCGTCGGCATTACAATGCTTATAGGAGAGGCTATGAAACTCTATAAGTTTGACCAAGCAATAGAAGGCGGCAGTATCATCGGACTATACAAACTGTTCAAAGAACAGAAACAGGTTGTAACGCATATTCTCGCATTATGCTCTTTTGAAAACCGCAGAGACGCTACGAAGAAACATCTTGTAGAAGAACGCATAAAGGAGTTAAGCAGTATTGACGCAAATGACGGTGCTGCGCTAATTATGCACGCTATTAACTACAATACCAATTATGAAGATTTTGTCAAACATTTCGGTATTGACGAAGAATACAAGCAGCGCAAAAAGGTTTATGAACTCAAAGAGAAGGAGAGTAGCGGAATGACCTTTGGAGGTTTGAGTATTTGGGGGTCTCTTTTGGACGCTGCATGTGAGAGATACGGCTGGACTATGGACTACGTTGTATGGGGCATTTCTGCGCTTAACCTCAATATGCTTATGGCAGATGCCATCACAAGCGTATTCTTGACAGAAGATGAAGAAAGGGAACTCGGTTTGCATCGTCACGCTATCAACGCGGACGACCCGCGTAACGCAGCAATGATTAGGGCATTATTACAAGAATAAAGATATGGACTTAAACATTATTGGTACTTGCGACTTTACCGACGTAAACAAGGAGATAGAGAGCGTAAGTCGTAAGATAGAGGGATTGGAGCAAGAAATTGGCGCATTGAATTTCGATGAGGTCAAAGACAAAATTTCTTCAGCACTTCACGTAAACCCGAAAGCGATGGGTATTGAAGAGTTGAAGAATGGCTATCTCTCTTTGGAGCAAAACATTGGAACACTTGACGCGATGAGTGCCAAGTATTCTGCTACTGTTTCAGCCTATCAGACACTTATAGAGGATATCCGTGTTAAACAGAAAGCGTTGAATGATGAGTTTGTGCGTGCTGCGGCTGCACAAGACGATAAGACCATGATAGCCTGCCGTCAAGCCCTTGCTGCGTTGAAGACGGAATATGAGGCTGCTACTGCTAAATTACATACATATCAAACGCAAATGGCAGAGGTTAGCAGGCTTTCGGAGAGCGCAGGTAGCAAACTTGAAGTCATGGGGTCTCAAATACGTGCCAACAGTCTTTTCGAGTTCGAGATTAAGGATATGTCTCAAGGCTTGCTTGAAGACCGTTTCCTGCGACTGAAAGAGTTTGCTTTTGACACAAAGGATTCCATAGAGTTATTGAATGCCGAGATAGAAAAAACAAGCCGTGATATATCTTCTATGTCCGGCGAAAGAGCCGAGAAACAGGCTGCTATTGATAGCGGCACGCTTGACGATAAGCAGACGGCGGAGTACCAAGCGCGCATTGATGAACTCACCCACTCCATAAACCTTGCCGAAAGTAAACTTAACAATCTTAACAATACTGTGCAGGCGCATGAACACCAGTTAGGTCTCGCGGAACAGGCTCTTGAGAAAGTAGATACTGCTTTCGCTGCGTTAGGTAGCATAAACCCGTTTGACACCAAGACAAAGAGCGTCGCGGAGTTAAAAGATGCGTTAGAGCAAGCCAATGCCGAGGTAGAGCGTCAAACGGCGGCACAAGCAAGCGCACAAGCAGAGGTGGAACGCGCACAGGCACGTGTACGTGAATATCAGAGCCTATTAGGGCAGACCGCCGACGAGTGGGTGCGCAGCGGTTATCTCAAAAACGAAGAGAAAGCACAGCAGGCACTTGAAGCCCGCAGGCAGAAACTTGAAGATGTGGAACGCGAGTTGACAAACGCTATCGCGCTCCAACGCTCGTATGGTGACGCATTACAAGCAAAGACATCGCGCCCGGCAGATGAAGGCGCGGATATAAACGACACGGGCATACGCAAAACTGCAAATGAGTTCAAACAAGAATTATCGCAGTTCGGGACTTTCACTTTCGACCCGGACGGAATGGAGTTAAACCAACTCGAAGTGAAACTTTCTGACATGGTAGGCGCAGCGCGTATCGCCAAAGACGAGGTTGCAGCATTGACGGAAGAAAATGCAAAGTTGGGGCAAGCAAACGAAGAGGCAAGCGCGAAGATAGCCGCAGCGCAGGCTGAGTTGGGGAAAGTAGGAAATAATGCTGCAAAGATTAACGAACTTAATGGTATCATCACAGAGCAGAACGCCATACTTGAAGAAAATAATCAGAAAATAGCAGATAATGACGCACAGATACAGACGTTCAATGAGATAATAGACGATGCTACACGTAAGGAAGAGCAGTTGAATGCGGCTATTAAAGAGGCTGGCGGCGAGTCACCATTTGACATGGCAACGTATAGCGCACAGCAGTTGGCAGAAACGATAAATTTAGCCGTAGAGAATATCCGCGAGAACACAGCGGAAATGTCAAGCACAAAAAAGGAGATAGACGACTATCAGAAGAAAGTCGAAAGTCTCAAAAACGTGCTTGATAAAGGTCTGTCGTTAAATACAGAGGAAGATACGAAGAAACTTGCAGACTATCAGCAGAAACTTCAGCAACTCACAAAGAACTACCATGATTGCGAATTGGCTCTTGCTGCCAACAAAGAGCAACTGAAACAACTGCAAGCAGAGGAGCAGAAACGCGCAGGCGCGCCAACCACCAATGGTAGCGCAATGAATGGTATGCCAGAAGATACCAAGGTATCCGCTCTCTCAAAGTCTTTTGGTGAACTCTCCAAGTCTATGGGGCAGATAACAGGTGGCTTCAAGACCATGGCAAGCGGTGGCGCAGGTGCTGCGAAAGGTTTTGCTATGGTAACGGCAGGCGTTAAGGGATTGAGCAAAGCATTCCTTGGACTACTGGCAAATCCAATAGTCGCTGTAATAGCCGCCATTTTGGCTATCCTCATCGCCGCAGGTAAGGCATTAAAGAATTTCTTTACCAATACCGAGGATGGAGCAGACAAGTTCGCGCGTTTCAAAGGTATCTTCGAGGGTGTCAAGGCTGCAATCAGCGAATTTGGTATAGCGGTCGGGCGCACATTGTCCGGCGTAGGCACAATAATCGTCAATGTAGCCAAGTTGATATTCCAAGTATGGTCACTTATACCAAAGCAAATACTGAATGGTGCAAAGACCTTATTTAATGGTATAGCAAAAGCATGGGACGCAGTAAAGAATTTCTTTAAGACGGGAGAAAAACCCGATTTCAGCGGTATTTTTAAGGACGCTTTGAATGATGCTGAAGAAAGTTTCAAGAATGGTATCAAAGATATAACGGACGCATGGGATGGTGTGAAAGGCGCATTTACAGACTTTCCCGATATTGAATTGCCGAACCTAAAAGACCATATCAATCAGTATGAAGAATTGGCGCAGAAAGAGCGTCAATTAGCAAAAGAGCGGAGAGCATGGGAGAAAACATCGGCTCAACTGGATAATCAGAAATCGGCATTACAGGAAACGATGTATTCCGGAGGGCAGTTGCAGCAATTAGAAGCAATGGATAAAATGCGCAAAGTAATCAATCAGAAATATGCAAAAGAGATAGAGTTCGCTGAAAGGGAACTGGATATACAAAAACAGAAAAATTCGTTAGCAGGCAAGAATGTAACAATCGACCAACTCAAGGCGCAGCAGGATTTAGAAATCAAACTGCTTAATTTGGAATCGCAGCAGAATAACGAGGTGCGTTCTATGGCACGTCGGTATAAGTCTGTTACTGACGCACTCTACAATCAGCAGAAAGCGCAAGAAAAAGAATTGCGTCAACTTGAAGAGCAGAATGCACGTGCCGGGCGTAATGCACAGTACGATGAGACAATTCGTGCTTTGGAGTTTCAGAAAAAGTATGCGATGGATATAAACCAGCAATTATCATTGCAGGCTAAACTACGTGAAGAAAATCTCCAAAAGACGTTAGACCAAATAGAAGCCGAGAAAAAAGCAGCCCTATTGCAGATAGAGGAAGACAAAAAGCAGAATATACGAAAGGTCTATGGCGAAGACGCTCTGAAAACCTACGAGGCAGGTGGCACGGTGGACGACAGCAGGGGTGTTATAGCACGTTTCGATGAGAAAGCGCGCTTGACTGCTGAAGGCTTTGACCAAAAGAAAGATATTGCCGTGCGCTCCTCTGAGCAGAAAGGCGCGTATGACGACATGAGTGCCGATATTGACGCATACACAAAGTACGTAGAGCAAATAATCGAACTTGAACAATGGAAAGCAGAGCAGTTACAGGCTATTCGTGATGGCGAATCTTCAATGACTAAAGAGCAAGTTGAAGAGGCTTACAATCAAAACAAAAAGCAACTGCAAGAAGATAACGGCATCGATGATGTTGAGAGTGTAGGAGCGGACATAGCGGGCAAAATGTCGGGAGCGTTGAGCGTAACGCTTTATGAGAATATCGCAGCGATTGGCGAAGCGGCTCTAAAACAACTCGACGAACAGATAGCGGGTATTGAAAGTAAAAAGAATGCCGCTATTGCGGAGTTAGGTCAGCAGGCAAGCACGGACGAGAATGGTGAGCCTATTGACCCGACTGGTGTTTATGCAGAGATAGCCGCAGCGGAAGAAGCCTTGGCGGCGGGCAAGGAGGGGGCGCAAGAGGCACTTAATGCAGCAAAGGAGAAAGAGCAGAGGCTGACAGCACAGATACAGGGTGCAGATGCCAATCTTATCAAACTTGGCAAGCAGCGCAAAACGATGCAGAGCCAAATCAATGACAACTTGAAGAAAGGCACGACCCAAACAAAGAAGATGACAAAGGAGCAGAAATGGGAAGTTGTTGCAAATTCTCTTGACAAAGCAGAACAGGCTCTTGATATGCTCGCAAACACTATGGGAGGTGCGCTATCGAAGAAATCAAAAAAGGCGATTGAAAGCATGAAGACCGTTGTGCAGTTTGCCACGAGCAACATTTCTGCTATTAAGGATATTGTGCAGTTTTCTACAAAGGCAATGGAGAGTACGGCCGCTGGTGCTGCTACTGCTATCTCCACGGTTGAAAAAGCGTCTGTTATCTTGACTATCATCAGCCTTGCAATTCAAGCCATACAAGCGATTGTGAACATAGCCATGCAATACTCCGCGTCGGCACAAATGCAAGAGGCAATAGATGACCAGTTGAAGAAAGTTGATGAACTAAAGCGTGCCAATGCAGAACTACAACGCTCCTACCAAGACGCAACAGGTATTGACTACTACAAGGGTATGGCGAAGGCGGCTAAAGACTACAACAACATCATCAAAGAGCAGCAAGAGGCATTGCGCAAGGCGCAAGAATTACAGGCAGACGAAGAGCGGAAACACGGAGAAGATAGCGATAAAGCACAAGATGCAAAAGACCAAACAAACGAGATAAAGGACGGATTGAATGATTTATATGATGAGCAAGCCGAACTTATGCAACAACTCCGTGACGACCTGCTTTCGACCGACCTGCATTCGTTTAGCGAGAACCTTGCTGACAGTCTCATCGAGGGGTTTGAGAACGGTAAAGAGGGCATTTCCGACACGTGGAATGATACACTCAACGAACTCCTAACCTCGATGATGAAAAAGCAACTCGCCATGCAACTGGAAAAGCAGTTTGAGGGCGTGTTTAATCGCATGAACGAAATGGTTGATACTGACGGTGTGCTTTCGCAGTCTGAGATTACAGAGATAGTCGATTTAATGAACGGCGCAAGTGCCGGAGCGCAACAGATAGCCGAAGCGTACTATGACCTCATGGACGAAATGGGTCTATTGACCGATTCGGACGAAGCGGGCAGCAAGGGTGGTTTTGAAAGTATGTCGCAAGATACTGCCGATGAACTCAATGCTCGTTTTACAGCGTTGCAGATTACGGGAGCGAATATGGACGCTTCTATGCAAACGATGTCGCAGGCAATAATCGAAATGAATGTGTCTGACAAACTCAAAATGACCATATTACAGACATTACAGGAGAATATCATCATGGGTGTACAGACAGCACAAAACGAACTCGACCAACTGCGTATCATTGCAGACAATACAGGTATGCTCTCCGAGACGAACCGCCGTCTAAAATCTATTGAGCAACACACAAGCAAACTATAATTAACTCTCTACGATATGACTGAAGATAAGTTTCAAAGTATCAAAAAAGACCTCTTTGCCAAGTATGGTAAATTCTTTTGTGAAGAAGCAAAAGCCTATATCGCGGCAGCGGAAGACATAACGGCTCTCATCGCCGTGCTACAAAGATATGCGTGGGACACATGGCACAAAGACTTCACGGCTATTACTTGGCTGCGGAAATGGTTTGCTGACGAGTTAGAGGTATTCAACGAGAATGGTTGTTATCTTGACCAATCGGTCACATTGACAGACTCCGAAGACAAACTTCTTATGTTCTTTGGGAAATGCTTTGTAAATATCATTGTTACAGAGCCTGTTGTTAGCAACATCTATCTACACGATGAGACGCAGATGAATATCTACACAAGGTGCGTTTGCTCCGTGAATGTGTACACGAAAAATAAGGCACAATGCCATGTGCTATACCAACATCATAATTCAACAATAAAAATACGTCAGAACAAATGAGCGAGGTAATTAGAATGTTGCTTAACGGCACAGACATATCAGCGTACAACATTACGCCAACTAAAGGCACGCTAAAGGCTCTCCAACAGCCAGCGCATTTCAAGAAAACGATTACTAACGAGAATGCGTCCATGCACGGGACGCGCATAGTCACCACTCCGAACAAACGCCGCAGAGACAAACGGACGGTGATAATCCCTTTTGTGTGCGAAATGGGCAGCCTGTACGAACTCGAAAAAGCCAAAGATGAGTTAGAGGCATTACTCGTAGCCGGGCGTGACAACAGCGGAATAAACGAGTTGTATGTGCCTAATCTCGGAAAGTGCTATCGCCTTTGGTTTGAGGATATCGAAAAATATGATAACTTCGGCACAAGCGGCATGGCAACCTTTCAAATCAAGTTCACAGAGCCGAACCCTACCAATGTGAGCATACCCGATTATATCAAGCACTAACCCTTAAAAAAGTATAGATATGTACCGACCGATTACAGACATAGTTATTTTCTCTCCAAGTCTTTCTGCACAAGGTAAGAAACAAGTATATACAGGCGGCGAATTAGTAGGTCTCATTGATGATAATGGAGAGCCTGTTCTTGATGGTAACGGAGTCCAACTGACGGAATGGATGTTTCCTGTTACCGACCAATGCGAGCGTAGTGCATCCGTTATGGGGGAGGACTATGTACGCATTACGTTCAACCTCAATACACGCATTCAGTTCGCGGCATTCTCTTTTATTGAGTACAATAATCAGACATTCTTCTTGAGAGAGACCTACAGACCCAAAAACAACGGCACATATCGGGATGAAAACGGAGTGATGTCGTCGCATTATACGTATGACATGCGTTTTGTCTCGTTGAGTAATATGCTCACCAAACACACCTGTCTGCGTAATGTGGTAGTTGTGAATGAGACATGGAACGAGCCGGAGATAAACATTAACGGGACGCTCGAAACACTCTATACGATGATGATAGGGTCTATTGAGCAAGCCGCTTTGCGTATCAAGGACGAAAAGCAATACTACCGCCAATGCTTACTCTCCATAGTGGCAAATAAAGACAACGGTATATTGACACAGAACACAGACCTTACCACTTTCTCCTTTAGCGGTTCAAGTATTGCTGATTGCTTGACTACTATTGCAAATGGCTATGAAGAAACAGAATGGTATATTGCGGAAAATAACGGTTCTTTCACTCTCAATATCTGCAAGCAAGAAGATACCGATGCTGCTATTCTGCACCTTTCTGACGAGTATTACGAGAATACGGGAGCAGATAAAGATGTACATCCTACTCTCACGGGCGGTCTGACATCTTGTGAGTATGCCCAAGAATGGAGCGGTGTGGTTCAGCGTATCATGCCTTTTGGTTCTGACCGCAACATGGTCAAACAGATGGGTACTGACGGAAACACAAACATGCTCGTGTCGTACGGCAAGCGGCTGCGGCTTGACCCTAATCATAAAGTATATTTTATGAATGGCCTGACATACGAAGAGTATCTTCAGCGGGCAAAATCCAGCACAGCGTTTGGCAAACGTTACCCATCAACCGCAATGCGCCGCAGGGGAGTTACAGGCTGTTATGTAGTTAAGAGTAAAGACGGGAAAGCCGTGCTTTTAGAGGTTGACAAAGACGGTGCAGTAACAAACCCAGACCCGAATGTAGATACGGGAATAGAGACTGTTGTAATGTACGAAGATGTGTACCCGCAATGCCATTTCAAAGTTACGAGTGTGACGGAGCAGACAAAACGCATTGACGGGCAACTGCAACCGCGTTTTACTATTGAGGGTGTGGCGGTAGATGAGAATGAATACCCAAAGAGCGTACTTGCCAATATGGGCATGTTCCCCATTAAGATAATCGAAGCAGAAACACTATCTGTTATTTTTGAGAGCGGGTTGCTTAACGGGCGCGAGTTTGAGATAACAAATAAAACGACAAAAGACGAGGGCGTTAAGGAATACTCCCTTCGGTTCTCTATTGTTGCAGATGGTGACATTACTGAAGGCACACTCATACCGAGCGGTAATTTTATTCCGAAAGTGGGTGATGAGTTCGCCTTGTTCAATATGAAAATGCCGGAGGAATTTGTTGATATGGCTCGTGACCAGTTAGCACAAGAGGCATACGATGACCTCATTGAGTTGGAGAATACGCGCCCGGAAGTCAAATGCGTAGCAGACGAAGATATTTTCGAGCAGTATGATTTGTACCTCGGCCGTCGCTGTGAGGTGACTTCAGAGATTTTTGTTTCTGACGCTCATTTCATCAGCCGTGTCATATCGTTCAGTTATCCTCTTTCAGTTCCGAGCCGTGTTTCATTCTCGCTTGCGAGTGCCATTATGGAAGGTACTATAAGCAGCATAGAAAGTTCTATCGGTGAGCATACAGGGCAGATAGGCGGACTTGGGCAGCGCACCGTGAACTTATCACGACGCGGCTTTCACGATGCAAGTGAAATGGCAGAAATGTTAGACAGCCTTACAACAGAAATGATGCTTATAGGAGTTGAGAAAAATCAGTTTGCTTTCTCTTCTTCTATCAAGTGTATCAATGGGCGCATGAATGGAGGCTTTGACCACTTTGACCACTTGCAGATAGGCAATGGTGTACTCCAACACACCCAAAAGGACTGGATAGATTGGCACGAGGGGCGGTGGTATATCGAGCCTGTGGACGATTTGCATTTGTGCAATGATAGCGACGAGAGCATCAACCTTGCCGCCAATCAGTCAAAGCCGTACTACTTATATGCTTACTGCCAAGAGGAAAGCGAATACGCACAAATAAAACTATACGACATGGATTACTGCTCCGCGCACTCAATCGAGAGTAATCCGAATTACCTGTTGTTAGGTATCCTGTCCTCGGAGTTTGAGGACGAAGACCACACGGCATATCGTGTATTCAACCGCTCTAATGGATATACACAGATAGCGGGTGGTACGATAACGACAGAGGTTATCCAAGACCCAACCCGGTCTCTCATTATTGATTTTGCATCCGACCCTCCACGTATCATAGCACGAAACAAGGCGCAGATAGTAGGTAATATCGAGTTTAAGTTAGAGGAAGACGAGCAATTCCAATCAGCACTTGAGCGCATATTGGGTGTAGAGAATTTTACCAAGGACTTTGAAATCGGCGGGCGCAACTATGTACTGAAGAGCGACACGGAAATCAGCACGAATGGCGCAAGTTCCGGCGAAACAAAGGCTTTTGATTTTTCTTTCGACAAACCCGATTTATTGCAGAACATACGAGGAAAGAAAGTTACGCTTTCCATACAGGTCGATATGACCAATGCTGTAGCGGCTGCAAGCGGCTCATATAAGCGTGCAGGCTTTGAACCGAGTATTGTATTCAAGGATGGTAGTGTTCAGTATTTTAATCTTTGGGAGACGCTGACATCAGAACCCAAGACAATGAGTAAGCGTATCAGCAAGACATTTACCATTCTTGACAAAGAGATTGACAAACTCGCGCAGAAAGGTATCTACATACAGAATGTGGCGAGCGGGTATATCAAATTATCGCGTCCAAAATGGGAGTTTGGCACGCAGGCTACTGATTGGTCGCCAGCCCCGGAAGATGCGGAAGAAGAGATAGCCGCAGCGCAGGCACGAGCAGACGAAGCAATGCAGAACCTTGACAACATGGCAAGCGACAGCAAACTTACGCCACAAGAAAAACTCGATATTGAGAGAGAATGGATAGAGATTCAGTCCGAGTATTCAAAGAACCGTGCGCAGGCAGTCACGTATGAAGTATCAACAGCCAACTATGATAGTGCCTACAATGCGCTCAAAGCGTATCTCGTAGGAGCGGGTACACAAGAGGCTGGTCTCATCGGTATAGGCGGCGCAGTTAACAAGGCGCAGATGGGACAAACGAGCGACATTGTTTCTGCAACATTCAAAAACAAGTTCAAAGACTACTATGATGCTAACATAGACATACTCAATGCCATTTCAGACGCTATCAATGCCAAAGCCGGGGAAAGCGGGCAAAACCTCATCGGAGAGGTCAACCCATATAGAATAGAAGCCGATGGTACGAATTATAACTGGTGGGCTTTAGTCGGAAAGTTCGGTACAAGCACACGCGGTGCAGCCGTTAATCAGACATGGCTTGAGAATGGCAAGGAGTACACTTTCTGCGTTGATAAAGTGCAGAATTTCGGCTTTACTACCAATAAGTTCTCTGCGGGTCTATACAACGGCAGTACCACTCAATTACAGACATTTGACATCAAAGATGGCCGACAGACATATAAGT
>FLNW01003727.1_pt1 | contig 13679 bp, 11 predicted proteins | sample 1140371 | NCBI WGS metagenome assembly FLNW01 (sample SAMEA3878170, study PRJEB12797) | bioreactor metagenome | biome: Moose rumen | place: Sweden | collected 2011-10
ACCCGCCGTGAAGTACGGAGGTTCTTCAAGCCAAGCGTGGACGCCAGCGATACGCTTACGCCAAATACGCGGAACAAAGCTCATGGAAGCATCCAGATCGCCATCATGGAGAGCAATCGTGCTGTGTTCGTTCGACTTGTAAATCGGGTGAACGATATACTTCGGAGCCGGGAGCTTTCCATTGTAGAGAGCGGCATTGCCCCAGTAATCGTCACGGCGCTTCAAAATGATCTTGGTGGTAGAGAAGCCGTCGAGGTTATACGGACCGGAAACGACCGGAGCCTTACCGTCCGCCGGATTCTTGTCCAACATCAACTTTTTGACTTCTTCCACAGAATTTCCGTGGTCAGCAATCAACTTGCTGAAGATATGTTCCGGAACAATGCGAATCGCCTGAAGCAGGTCCTTCACAGAAAGCGGGTTATTACGACCATTCTTATTGATCATGAAAGAAAGGCGTTCCACCTTGGAAGTCGTATCGCCCGAAGCAGAGTCCACGGTAGCAATCACGTTCACATTCACGCCGGTAATCTGTTCGGAAGTATTGACCGCAACGCCCGAATAGTGATGACCAAGTTCAAAGATGAACTTCACGTCTTTAGAAGTCACAGGGACTCCGTCGCTCCACTTGGCAGCCGGATTCAAATCGACCACGATGCTGTCGTTATTGGAAAGATTTTCGACGAGAGTACCGAGGAGCGGTTCCATTTTACCGTTCAAGGTATTATAGGTGATGAGCGGTTCATACATGAGGTTGAAGCGGCCACCCACCGGCCATGCGGCGTTCCAGCTTTCCGCAAGCGGGTTAAAGGAGCCGGGAGTACCCCATTGCTGACCAGAAAGGTACATGGTTTCCTTTCTCGGTAAAGTATCGGAAGAAGCTTCGGATCCACCGCTGCAACCGACCAAAATGCCAAAACACGCCGACAAGGCGATCGTGCCCTTGGCGATCGTTTTTAAAGAATTCATCTATAATCCTCTTGATGTTTCTGCACAAGAAAGTCCAGTTTAAACTTGACGTGCATAATTTACATTTCTTTTTTACAAATCCGGTCATGTAAATTTTTTTTCATGCATTCCGCACACACATTTTTCATCGCGCGTAAATTTTCATTAACAAAAAAAAGACTCTCCGCATGGAGAGCCTTTTTTGACAAGCTTAAAGTAACCTAAAAGGATTACTTGCGCGGGTCACCGGCATAGACAGCGTTCTTGCCGAGTTCTTCTTCGATGACGAGAAGACGGTTGTACTTGGCAATGCGGTCCGTGCGGGAGAGAGAACCGGTCTTGATCTGGCCTGCAGCGGTACCCACAGCGAGGTCAGCAATAAACGTATCTTCGGTTTCGCCAGAACGGTGAGAAACGATCGGAGCGTAGCCCTTTTCCTGTGCCGTCTTGATAGCGGCGAGGGTTTCGGACACAGAACCCACCTGGTTCACCTTGATGAGGATAGCGTTAGCGATACCAGCTTCGATACCTTCGTTGAAGATAGTCGGGTTGGTCACGAACAGGTCGTCACCGACGAGGTTGATCTTCTTGCCGAGGTTTGCGGTGAGGAGCTTCCAACCAGCCCAGTCGTTTTCATCCAAGCCGTCTTCGATGGAGAAGATCGAGAACTTATCAACAATCTTTTCGTAGTACTTGACAAGCTGCTTGCTCGAGAGAGTCTTACCGGTAGACTTCTTGAACGTGTAAGTCTTGTTCGTGTCGTACTTGGTTTTGTCGCTCTTGTTTTCCTGCTGATCGCAGAATTCAGAAGAAGCCACGTCGAGAGCGATCTTGATGTCCTTACCGAACTTGTAACCAGCCTTTTCAGTAGCGGTCTTGAGAGCGGTGAGAGCCTTTTCGAGAGTCATCTCGCCAATGATCTTCCAACCGAACTTGGACTTCAAGTCCTTCTTGAGAGCAACGCCCGGTGCAAAGCCACCTTCGTCACCAACGGTCGTATCGAAGCCGCCGTCCTTGAGAACCTTCTTCAAAGAGTGGAAGATTTCCGTGACCATCTGGAGGCCAGCAGAGAAGGACTTTGCGCCGACCGGAGCAATCATGAATTCCTGGAAGTCGATCGGAGCGGAAGAGTGAGCACCGCCGTTGATGACGTTGCACATCGGGCACGGGAGGGTGAGCTTCTTCGTGCCATGGAGCTTTGCAATGTAACGATAGAGCGGGAGACCGGCTTCCTTAGCAGCAGCCACGCAAACAGCCATAGAAACAGCGAGGATTGCGTTTGCGCCGAGGTGGTTCTTGTGCATGCGGTCGCCATCGAGTTCGATCATCTTGTCGTCAATTGCAGTCTGATCGAAAGCATCCATACCAATGATGCCCTTGCCCTTCTTGGCAATCTTTTCGTTGACATTCTTCACAGCCTTGAGAGTGCCCTTGCCGCAGTATGCCTTGCCACCGTCACGGAGTTCGCAAGCTTCGCGAACGCCAGTGGAAGCGCCACTCGGAACCTTTGCGACGCCTTCGACGCCAGATTCGAGAACAACAACAGCTTCGACAGTCGGATTGCCACGGGAATCCAAGATCTGACGAGCCACAACAGACTTAATAGCAGACTTTGCCATATTTTTGCCTTTTGGTTTTTGGTTAGAGTGTAAATCTTTTGTGCTCAAAATATAAAAAAATCCCCTCTTCGGATTCACAATCAATCCACAGAAGGGATTTTTACCCAAAAATTTCAACGGATATGCTTGTTGCGATATTCTTTGGGAGTGCAACCGGTGAATTCCTTGAACGCATGGGCGAACTTGCTCGAATTCGTGTAACCGACTTTAGCGGCGACATTCGAAACGTTCATATTTTCATCGGCCAAAAGCTGCACGGCTATTTTCATCCGATACGTTTTGAGATAGGAATAAATGGATGTTCCATACGAAAGTTTGAAATACTTCTTCATTTGCGTGGAACTCATTTCAGCTCGCTTCGCCAAATCGTCGAGAGTGTAATGTTCATCCATGTTTTCGCGAAGGAACTCCCGGAGGAACGCCATTTTCTTTTGGTAGGCGTTCGGAATCAAAAGCGTATTTTCGTAATGCTGTTCGGAATCTAGACGGCTGAGGAAAAGTATGAGTTCAAGCGTCTTGATTTTAAAATAGGGGAAACGGATATTTTTGGGCAGGTGGTAAAGTTCCGAAAATACATGCGACGTGTGATCGTCTGCGCGGAGGGCAAAAGGAAAGCGCAGCGACTTCGTCTTTTGGATGAGCGAACCCAGATGCACGCCGACCATTTCGAACATTTTAGTCAGTTCCACACTCAAGTTCGAAGTGGAAATCACGACAGCGATTCCATGATAGCAATTGAACGGGAAATGAAATTCCCTCTCTTCCGGAAAATGTTCGAGCAACATAAGACCGTTTTCTTCGAACATTCCCGGATCCGTTTCGGACATGCGGTTCCATTCCGCGTTACCATTGTGGCAATGCAAAACCATGAGATGCTCACCCACATTTTTAAAGCGGAAAGAAAAATGATTCAGATGCAAATCGCTGTAAAAAAATTGAAGTCCCGGCAAAACATTGTAAACGAGCAAGTGCCCTGAGCCCGTATCATTTTGCAGCAGATAGTGGGAAAAGCGATCCGAATTCTGGATCAAGACCATGTTTTTATCGGGAATGGGAGATATCATTACGCAATTCCAGTCATTGATTAGATTTAGCAAAACCTAAATAAGTTAGCCTAATCTAAATCTAGCAAGAGTTTTGCATTTGACAACCCGCTCCAATCAGAAAAAGTATTTGGCTTTGGCAAAAACTTGCGTATTTTTTTCATACGACTTGAAGATTCCCCGTTTTCCACCAAATCGATCCGCTCCGAGAGAAAGCGTTATCTGGTCGCTCAAAAGATAATCCGCCGCCGCCCGGGAATAAAAGCCCAGATTTTCCACATCCAAGTAACCGAAAAGGGAAAGCTTGAGTGTATTGTTCAGCAACTCCTTGGAAATTCGCGCCGTGACCGTCGAAGAATTCTTTTCAAGAGCAAGATCTTTCCGGTAATCGGCAATGTACTTGTGCATATATTGCACCATTAAAGTCCAATTATTGCCTGCATACCAGTCCAGGCCAGCAAGCGCGTTGAATGTGTTACGCCTCTTGTTCGAAAAGCCATCCGCCGAAGAAAGAAGTTCGCCAAAATATTCCGCCATTTCGCCGCGAAGAACGAATTCCCCTACCGGAATTGAAATGTCTCCGCCGACAACATTCATCGATTTGTAAAGGCCTTGAACGAGAATGGAATCGGTTTCTGGATTGTACAAAGTTTGCGTCACAGGCGCTTTATTATAAGTATGTAGAGCCGTCAAAGAAAAATCGAAGTTTTCGAGGAAAAAGCGGAAACGTCCTCCGAATTCGCTGTTTTTAAGGCGTTTTTCAGGAGTATTTTCCAAATCCATGCGCGTCCTTGCCGGAAGTTCCGAACTCCAAGGATTGTCTTCGCCCGTCGGCATCACAAAGTATTCCGGAGCCGGGACAAAAATCGCTTCTGCGCTAAAGCTTTCCCCTGGATATTTGAGAAGCACCGCATTGACAGGAATCCGGATGTCGTCATAATCGTTCGCCATGAATTCCGTATAATCCATGGGAGAAATCAAATCCGTTATGCGGAGACCGTCGGCAACGCCCCATGTGACGATTTGGCGACCGGCCTTGATTTCAAAGAATTCACCCGCATAATCCAGATACGCTTCGCGGAGAAACGCTCCGGTTTCTTCATCGACGATTCCGTTGTAAGCGAGATTCAAACTGGTGAAGAGAGAAGCTTCGCCGTAATCCGCACGCATTTCCAAGCGTAAACGGGTGCGGGAAGACATGTATTTATGCGGGTAATCTACCTGCATCGCGTGATACGTGTCAACAAAGCCGTTCAGCGCAAGAGAAAGTTCCTCTTCCGCAAACAGCACTCCGCAAAAACAGAGAATCGCGATTTTGAAAACGGAGCGAGCCATGGTTTACAAGCCTCTTTCGAGCTTATTCACCGTGAAAATCTTGGAATCCAGCTGTACGTTGTACTTCGGATCCAAGAAAAGGAGTTCCGTCGTGTGACCGGTCTGCACATTCTGCATTTCCATTTTGCCGACAGTCCAAAAGCCGTCCACCTGTTTGATGTCCGACGATTGCAATTTACGATGGAGCTTGCCCATTTTGTCGTAGAATTCGACTTTTTCGGCAATCAGGCAATCCTTACGGACCCACACGAGCTTTTTCGTAAAGATTTCACCGCTTTTATTCGGAGTGGACTCGATGACATAATAATCGTAACCGTTGGCAGATTCTTCGCGGAGAAGCTTGTGCGTATCTTCATCGACATTGCGTTTGCCGATGTCGTCATAAGTAAAGTCCGATCCCATGAAGTAATCGGTTTTGGAACTTTTACCGCTGATGCGACGCGTTTTCTTCATGGCCGGAAGATAGAGCCATTTGTCATCTTCCTTGTTGATGTCGTCGTAATTATAAGTGAGGAAGCCCGTTCCCTTGACGTCGTTGGGATACAGAAAGAACATGATCGTTTTGACGTCGGCACCGACATCCATGGCAAAAGAAGAAATTTTTCGGATTCGGGTACTGCCGTTTTTGTTGATAAGTTTCATTTCCATGGAAGAAGTACGAGTATCGCCATCGGGACGGTCCTTGACTTTTTGCATGATTTCGCGGGCGTTAGGTTCTGCTGCGCAAACCGCACTCAAGGCGAAAACGAGAGCCAAAGCTGTTTTTGCGAATTTCATATTCATATTTTCTCCTATTTTCCAAAAATCTTGAATTTCTTGATGAGTAACGGTGTCACGAACAGGTCGGCGAGCAATGCCGAGCCGAGGCCCACGAACACCACGAAACCGAAGTTGAATATCTGGATGGTCTTGGACGTGGTAAACCCGGCAAATGTCGCCACCATGATAATTGTCGTCATCACGAGCGCAGGACCCGTTGAGCGGAACACTCGGAGAATCGCTTCGCTATAATCCCTGTTGCGGTCGAATTCCACGTGGCCGTGGTTGATGAAGTGGATGGTGTCGTCTACGGAAAGTCCGATAATCATCGGAATAAGCGTCGCCGTCATCATGTCGAGCGGTATATCGGTAAATCCCAGGTAGCCGCCAACGAAAATGCCCGGAGCGATGTTCGGAATCATGCCGATTAGGCCCGTGCGGACGCTCCCGAAGACAATCATCAGGAGAACCGCCACGATTGCGACCGAAATGAGGAACGACGTCATCTGGCCCACTTCCAGATACTGCTGCATGGCGGTAAACTGCGGCAGATTGCCCACGGCAGTGACATTTGCTTCGGGGAAGATGTCCTTGGCGTATTTCTGCAGGTCTTCCAGTTCCTTTTGCAGTTCGTTGGAGTTGTACTTGGAAATTTCGACCATCAGGCGGAGTTTTTTATAATCGTAATCCATCCAGTAGCTGGCTTCGCTTCCACCCGCGTTCTCGTAAAGCAAAAGGAGCTGCGCCACTTCTTCTTCGGTTTCGGGAATCGCGTACTTGTCCTGGCGGTTTTCGTTCACCGTGCGGTCCAAATCCTTGATAATGTCGAGGATAGAGGTGGATCGCTTTGTCAACGGGAACTTGGCGACGAAGTCCTGCAATTTGTCAAGCTTCTTCAGGTTTTCGACTTCCTTCGCCTTGTCGTTTTTCCCGAAGTCAATCACCAGGTCGTAGGAGTAGAAACTTCCGATTTCGGATTCCGCCACGTAGAGCAGATTGCTCACGTATTCCACGGAACGGCCCATGGTGCGCTCCACGTCGAAGGCGGGTTCCATCTTTGTGGCGCCGTAAATAGAAATCAAGGTGATTGCCACGAATACGGTTCCGATGGGTTTCCCGTGTCCTAGAACGAATCTGCCAAGCCTGTCTAGAAGGATTCCCATGCGCGTGTCGCCGCGTTCAAGCACCTTGGCGTTCGGTTTCTTGTCTTTACCGAAACTCAAAAGGATGGGCGAGACCGTCAATGCCACCAGCAATATGAAACCTATGGCAATCGAGGATAGGATACCCACGGAGCGGATGGGCTTGAGCATCACCGAAAGGAAAGAAAGCAACGCCACAATCGTGGTGAGTCCGGAGAACAGCACCGACCAGCCGGTTTCCTTCATTGCGAAAAGTACCGACTCCTTGCGTTTGCCCGAAAGCATCATGTTCTTCCGGAAGAACGAATTGATATGTATGTTGTACGCAATAGACACCGCGAATGCGAGAATCACGGGTACCATGATGTTTGTCACGTCCATGTAGAGTCCAAGGAAACCTACCAGGCCGAAAGTCATGATGACACCGGCAAATGTCGTCATCAGGGGAGCGACGATTCCACGGAGCGAGCGCGTGACAAGGAACATTACGATGATGGAGAATATAATGGTCAGAATGAATATGCGACCCATTTCCTGTCCGATATGTTTCATCTTCTGGAAACTTGTATAGGGCATGCCCGTTGCGCGCGGGTGAAGCGATGCGTATTTTTCCTTCGCGATAATTTCGGAGGTTTCGCGTCCAGTCTGCATGTCGGGCGCTTCGGCCTTCACGCCTTTCGCTTCGCCTTCGGCCTTCCACACCGAATCTTCGGGGAAGGGGCGCAGCTTGATATTGATGAAGGCCTGCTTGCGGTCTGTCGAAATCAGCTTCTTTGCAAGTTCCGGCTTGTCGGCCAGGCGTTTTCTATTTCGGCAAGTCCCGCCTCGTCCGTCGGGATTTCTTCGGGAACAATCTGCGTGATTTCCATGCCCTCTTCGGTGCCTAGCATGTATTCCAAATCGACAATCGAAGTCGCCTTGCCGTCGGAATAGGAGAGACTGTCGCGCAGCTCATTCGAAAGCTCGCGCAAGAGCTTCAGGTTGTCGGGCGTGAGGATGGAATGGTCGCTTTCGACCAGCACGCCCACGAAGTAGTCGTTACCGAAGGTCTCCTTGAACTTGTCCGTTTCGACAAGCATGGGGTCGCCTTCGATAAAGTAGCTGTCCCAGGACGCCTCGACATAAATTTTCTTCATGCCCACGATCGAAATCGCAAGCAAGATGACAAACGCCACCAGCGTAATGGCGCGGTGCTTGAGCAAAAATTCGCCAAAGGCCTCGAATTTTTGATTCACTTTTTCGATGTTGATTCGAATGCGAGACATTTTATTCCTTCTTTAATTCATTAACGAATTGTATGTTGTAGATTTTTTCCATTTGGAGAATATCCAAAACCTGGGCTACTTTTTCGTAAGATGTTTTCTTATCGATCTTTAGTGCGACAGGAGCCTTTTTGTTTTGGATTCCAGCACCCTTTGCCCGCAATCCTTCTACGGTTACCAATTCCCCATTCACAGCCATTTCCGATTCAGAAAGTTCAATAAAAAGCCCTTCCGAAACTTCTTGTTTGACTTCACTTGTCGTTTCTGGCAAAAGCAATTTTAAAACGGACTTGTCTTGTTTAAAAACAGATGTCACCAAGAAAAAGACAAGCAACAGAAAGACGCAGTCAATAAGCGGCGTCATATCCAATGTAATGCGTCGTTTTTTTCTAGCCATTGGAAACACCTTCCGAACGTCTGCCATCCCGATCGCGGAGAATTTTTCCAAGGCAGAGAAGCACCTGATTTTCGACTTCGTCCTGTTCCTGTTCCATACGCGCATTCAAATAATTGAACGCAAGAACGTGGGGAATGGCAACGACAAGTCCAAGAACCGTGGTGACAAGGGCAAACTTAATGCCCGTTGCGAACGCGGATGGATCATCAAGACCCGAAGCCGCAATTACAGTGAACGCATTGAATATACCGACGACTGTTCCAAGAAGGCCCAGCATTGGAGAAATCGAAGCAATATTTTCTACCGTCGTGAGCCCTTTTGTCAGCGGAGAAAAAGCCAGTTCAATTTCCGTGCGGATGCTTTCCGTGATGATGTGATGATCGGTATTGCAAGTGACCACCCGGTGAATGACTTTATCGGTAAGACGCGGCTGAACCGTTTTATTAAAAACGACAAGCGAAATAATTTTCCAAATAATAATCGCATAACCAATGAAATTCATGGCGACGAGAATATATCCGATGACGCCACCTTGTTTTACAAAATCAAGAATGTAGTTCACTAGGATCTCCCTGGATTGAGTTTATATTGAATTGGAATTTCGATGCGCCAGCTTTTTTTATTAAGAATGCCGGGAATCGGTTGGAATCGGCCCATATTTTCGACCGCTTCCAAAGCGCTCTTGTCGAGAGCGGAATAGCGGCTCGATTCGGAAACTTCGACATTTTCAATTTGGCCGTTTTGCTGAATGGTAAAGCGAACGCGTACCGTACCTTCTTGCTTTAAACGACGAGCCGTCGAAGGATAATTTTTGCCTTTCTCCAGTTCTTTTTTAAGAGATCCGAGATAAGCCCGCATCACCTTTTTAATGGAATCCGCCGACGGTTTCGGAGGTTCCTGAACGACAGGCAAAGGGGGCGTCGCTTCGACAACAGGCTCAGCAGCAGCAACCGGAGCGGACTCCAAAATCGGTTCTGGCTCGGGTTCCGGTTCCTTTTCTTCGATCGGTTTTTCGACCACTTTCGGAATGATTTTTGCGCGGACCATTTTTTTTACAGCATGCGGGACTTCCGGCGGAGGGATTAAAACGACACGTTCTGCATGCAGTACCGGAGATTCAGATTTTTGGACGCAAATCTTTTCTTTATGAAAAAAAGGATTCAGGAAAAGAAGAACGTGAACAATGAGGGCGACCGCAACGCCTACGTAGAAAGCCTTGTTAAAGGTCAATGACGAATAAATATTTTTTCGTGTCATTTTTCCAGGATACCCTCAAAACAATCCGTTGCAAGGATAAAAAGCACATTTCAAAAACATCTACCCAAAAAAGCTATCGATAGCTCCATTTAGTCTTGCGTAACGTTTTTAGAAAAATACGTACAAATTCCTTGCGAGCCGAATTGTTGCACAACAATCCATTTAGGCTCTATTTTAGAACAAAATCTGCTAAAACAAATTCTCGTTCCTAAATTTTAGCCGGAACTAACTTTTTCACCGGGGTTAATTGTCATGAAATCCACCGAAAAAAAACAAAGTCCTCTGGCCCTCCTTTGGTCTTTCGCCGAAGCCCACAAAGCAAAGTTGGTCTTATCGTCCGTCATTGCCGCATTTGGCGTTCTGTTCGGGATGATTCCCTACTTCTGCGTAGCAACCCTTTTGGGGCTGTTTTACGACAAAACGGCGAATCCCAAAACGATCATCCTTTATTGCGGCATCGCTCTGGCCTCTTATGCGCTCAAAACGTTATTCGCCCAAATTTCAACAACAGTATCCCACGTCGCCGCCTTCCAGATTCTAAAAAACATCCGGGTTTCGCTCTCGCATAAAATGGAGCACATCCCTATGGGCGAAATGATAGGAAAGGCTTCGGGCACGTACAAAATGCTCGTCGTAGATCAAGTGGAACGCATCGAAAAGCCTCTTGCCCACATGATTCCGGAAATGAGCGCCAATATTTTTACTCCGATAGTCATTCTTGTCATTCTCTTTGTTGTGGACTGGAGAATGGCTCTTGGTACGCTTGCAGTCATCCCTGTCGGGATTCTTGTGACAATGGGACAAATGATCGGTTACAAGGAAAAATCCGCCCGTTACCAAAAGGCAAATGCCGATATGGGGAACGCCATCGTAGAATACGTGAACGGTATCGAAGTTATCAAGGCATTCAACCAGAGCGCATCATCGTTCGGTCGTTTTACGGAAGCCTGCAAATATTACCGAGACACGACGCTAAGTTGGTGGCGCGATTGCTGGTTTTTCTCGGCAGCCGGCTTGACTCTCATCTCGTCGTGCCTTTTGGTGATACTCCCGCTCGGAGCCTACTTCTTTATGAACGGGAGCATTTCTTTTGCAAACTTCCTGATGTGCGCCGTGCTCAGCATGGGTGTTGCCGGTCCACTGCTTGCGTTAACAAGCTATGCGGATTCATTCGCAATCGTTTTCCAGGCCCTATCCCATGTGGGTGAATTTGTAAGCGTAAAGGATCAAATCCGTCCATCCGAAAACGTAGAAATGCACGGCAACGCATTTGAGTTCAAGAACGTAAAATTCGGATACAAAGACAAGGCCGTCTTGAATGGGATTTCCTTTAAAACTGCGGACCCGGGCATTACCGCAATCGTCGGACATTCGGGTAGCGGCAAATCAACCATCGCCAAGTTAATGGCCGGATTCTGGGACATCGACGACGGTGAAATTCTACTCGGAGGCGTACCGCTTTCAAAAATTCCATTCAAGCAGCAAATGGAAAAAATCAGTTATGTATCCCAGGACAATTATCTGTTCAACATTTCCATCAAGGAAAACATCCGTATGGGAAATCCTTCTGCTTCAGATGCGGAGGTATACGAAGCCGCCAAGGCTGCCGGCTGTCATGACTTCATCATGGAGCTAGAAAACGGATACGACACCAAGGCAGGCGATGCCGGCAATCGACTTTCCGGCGGAGAACGGCAGCGGATTACAATTGCCAGGGCCATTTTAAAAAACGCGGACGTTATCATCCTGGACGAGGCAACCGCATACGCAGATCCGGAAAACGAGCTTGAAATTGAAAAAGCCATTTCCAAAATGGTTCAAGGCAAAGTGCTTATTGTGATTGCGCACCGGCTTTCCACCATTCAAAACGCAAGCACCATTCTTGTGGTTGAAAATGGAACCCTTTCCGCAAGCGGAACACACGCAGAATTGCTTAGCAAGAGCGCTCTGTACAAAAGCATGTGGGAAAAGCATTCGTCCGTTTCCGTAAATCAGGAGGTTGCATAATGTTCAAAACTCTTCGTCGCGTAATCAATCTATACGGCGTGCATAAGAAGCGCATTTATTTAGGGCTTGTATGCAGTCTACTGAATGCGGTCTTCAACTCCTTTAACATCATGGCGTTCTTTTGGATTCTTTTGCACATTTCTAACCTGACAATGGCCGTAATCTGGCAGACCGCCGGAATCCTGGGCGTTGCCGTTATCGGAAAAATCGTCCTTAAATTTTTAACGAATGTATTCCTTTCCGCTTCTGGATATGTCGTCTTTACGGAAAAGCGCCTAGAACTAGGCGACAAGCTGAAAACAGCCCCGATGGGATATTTTTCAAAGGAATCCCTGGGACGCATCAACAACACTATCACGACATCTATGGCAACCCTCGAAAACTTTGCGGCCATGTCGATTGAAATCGTCGTCGGAGGCATCTTGCAGGGAATTGCCGTCGCCATTTTCCTTATGTTCTTCAGTTGGAAATTGGGTCTCATTGCAATAGTCGGCATCGCAACCAGCCTGATTTTCTTGAGTAAATTGCAAAAAATCAGCGAGGAACTTGCACCCAAACGCTTCGCCATGACCGAAAAGGTGACAAGCGACGTTCTGGAGTTCATTCGTGGCATTGCAATTATCCGCTCCTTTGGAAGGAATTCCAGTTCCAATTTGGACGATGCTTTTGAAGATTATCGGAAAATGAGCACTGAACTTGAAAAAAGGACGCTGGTGCCAATGGGGTTCTTCAGAGCTACGCTAGAAATATTTAGTGGAATTATGGCTCTTGTCGCTGCCCTCATGACCTATTTTGGAACTCTTGAATTCTCTTATGGAATGACGTTCATTCTTTCTTCGTTTATTGTCTACGGGCAAATGGAAATGCTCGGTACCGGCGTATTCCTGCTTGAACAGCTCGAATCTGCATTGGACAACATGGACGAAACCTATGCGGTTCCTGTTTTGAAAAGCGAAGGGGAATCCATTCCCAAGGACTTTTCCATCGAAATCAAGAATGTTCAATTTGGCTACGAAGACAAATTGGTGCTGCAAGATATCAGCGCGAAGATTCCACAAAAGACTTCCTGCGCTATCATCGGGCATTCGGGAAGCGGGAAAACGACACTGTGCAATCTGCTTGTCCGTTTTTGGGACGTCAATTCAGGAAGCATTGCTTTTGGCGGAACCGACATCCGGAAATTCAAGCCCGACGAATTGCTTTCCCGTTTTTCATTAGTGTTCCAAAATGTTTTTCTGTTCAACGATACAATAGAAAACAACATCAAGTTCGGAAAGCCGGACGCAACCCATGAAGAAATTGTGGAAGCGGCAAGACGTGCCCGTTGCCACGACTTCATATCGGCGCTTCCGGATGGTTACAATACCGTTGTCGGTGAAGGCGGAAGCACTCTTTCGGGAGGAGAAAAGCAGAGGGTGTCAATTGCAAGGGCCTTGTTAAAGGACGCTCCAGTCGTCATTCTTGACGAAGCGACATCTTCCCTGGATCCTGAAAATGAATCCGAACTTTTGGAAGCAATCGACGAACTGACCAAGGGAAAAACCGTTATTTCCATCGCCCACCGTTTGAATACGGTTCAAAAGGCGGACCAGATTCTCGTTCTGGATCACGGAAAAATTGTCCAAGCAGGCAAGCACTCCGATCTTTGCGAAGTCGACGGACTATACAAACGATTCCTGGACATTCGAAAATCTTCGGCAGGCTGGAACCTCTCGTAATAAGGTGCAAAAATGGAAAAATCTATTGAGGAACGTTGGTTCCCATTCTCTACTTATGGTTTAAACGACGCGTGTCACAAGAAAATCTTCTGTTTTCACCACGCCGGCGGTAGCGCAAGCGTTTACAGAAAATGGACGCTTGACAAAAAGAAGCTGAATTTTATCTGCGTTGAACTTCCGGGAAAGGGCACC